>Ga0209402_10000722_pt1 | contig 38425 bp, 37 predicted proteins | sample ArcticOcean_MG_C_3_FD_187437 | JGI IMG/M metagenome (GOLD analysis project Ga0209402, IMG submission 187437) | Marine microbial communities from western Arctic Ocean - ArcticOcean_MG_CB8_126 (SPAdes) (version 2) | ecosystem: Environmental > Aquatic > Marine > Oceanic | place: Arctic Ocean... | reverse complement strand
GACTCAGTAGATTAGATGCTGCACCATTCAATGTCAGTGTGCCCGATGCACTTTGGCGAGCTGTCCAGTCAAACGATAGAGTATCTGCACTCGCAACAGTTTTGCTCAAGTTATTAAACACTGTAGATCCACTTAGTGTCTGACTGGTTCCATCGAGCGTCACTGTTCCAGACTGCTTTGTGAAGTCTCCACTGTTCATCAAGTTTCCTGCGAGGTTAATACCATAGTTGCTTGCGCTTACATCCAGCGTACTGTCATACAAGCCCAAGTCTCCATTGATGTCTAAAGCTGCTCCCAATACATATCGTCCACTTCCACCTCCAGAGCTACCGTTTGCTAGTGCTGTGATTTCTGATGCAGCGAGAGCACGGTTGTAGATGCGGACGTCGTCGAGTTTTCCCAGCACTTTGTATGCAGGGACATAACCCCCAAACCTGCCGATTGCAACACCAGCATTTCCTACTAAACTCGGATTAGTACCAACTGCTGTTTCCGTCTTATCTAGTACGCCATCAATATACAATTTCAGTGTCCAATCGCTAGTTGAACCCGCTCGCGTGGCGGCATAATGACGCCAGTTATCGTCGGAAATAGAGAGCGTGGAAACTATGTTCGGACCGCCAGAAGCATTCCAAAACTCAAACTTGTTAGCTGTATATCCGAACGTAACACCATAGTTTGAAGTGCTACCGTTGGTAGCAGAATTTCCGATGACTGCTTGGTTCGTGGTGTAGTCGCCATTTGCCTTGAACCATCCAGAAAAGGACATCTTGTTATTAATGTTCAAGCTTGCTGGCGAACCTAAATCTACATAATCATCCACTCCATCAAAGTCCAGTGCATAAGGGTTATAGAACGTTGTAGTTCCTGTATTTGTTGTTACCCAATCTGTACTACCATCCATATTCGTCAATGTTCCATCGTTACCAAACCTACTACTATCTTTCGCTACCGTCCCTGTTCCTTCATCAAACTTCCAGTATCCAACAAGGCCACTATCAAGCGTAAGGTTATTAAACGCACTACTTCCAGAGAGTGTTAGTGTGTCTCCTGTTCCTGTAAGATAGACGGTTCCACTGCGGGCAGTAAACGTACTACTACCATACTGCTCCCAGTTTTGCAGTACATTGATATCGTAGTTACTTGCAGACACGTCGAGTGTTCCACCGCTCATAATAAGAGAGCCAGAAATGCTAAGAGGTGCCCCGAGTGTGATGGTTCCATCATAATTCGGTCCAACTCTTAATCCTCCAATATTGGCTGTAAAGCTACTATCGAGTATCGCGTTATTATCACTTGTTCCGTCAAATACAGCGATTTCACCGCTAGCCAAGACGCTATCACTACTCCAGTTTACTGCTGTACTCCAGTTGGTATCAACACCTCCTCCACCATCCCATACTTTGATGTCTCCTGCAGCATCATTCGCGATTTGCCATGCACGCTGTTCGTATTGTCCATCACCAACCGCGGGTCCGTCTAAGAGCAGTGGTCCTACAATGTAGAACTCAGGGCTGATGTCTGGTGCGTCGTATATATAGGAGAGTGTGACAGAGTCATCTGCTTTCCATTTACCTTTCCATGTAAGCAATGTTCCAGAACCACCTATTTCATCGCTTATTTTTGCTTTTGGCTCTGTTTCAAGAATCTTGAACCCTCCGGGGACAGTATCAGTAATACTTCCAGCAAAAGGCTCATGGAACTCTACCGTGACTTCCATCGTACTCGGTGCAAAAGGCCAGAGCCTTGTAGCAGCTTTTCGAAGGATTGTAAATGATGCGGTGTTTCCGACTTGTACTTGCGCAGAAATAGACCGGTCATCCAGCCCCTCTCTGCTTGCAGTAAGATTGAAGGTATAGAAACCACTTTGGGAGAGAGTTAAGCTTGTTTCGAAGTCCGGACTAAGGAGTCCTGCTTCTTTTAATCCACATGTCTCGGTTGTGATAATAGAACTATCTTCTGTAGAGAGTAACTGCTGTGTTCCATCAGGTGCTGTTACCAGTAAGGCAAGATTTGCATCACAGACAATTTCACCACTGTCATCCAGTACACCAAAAGCAATATGTGCCTTGTCACCAATTTCATATCTATCTGCATTGGTATTCATTGCAAGTACACCCCAAGAAAAATCTTGTGTGAGTATCTGTTCCTGCCCTGTGATGGGATTTATTATTGTGACAAGAAGTGTGTAGAGTCCAGGTCTAAATCTTCGAATCGGTTCTATCACCAGTACCACAGACCCTTGCTTAAAGTGGAACGGAACAGGGATTTCCATTCCATTATTATCACGGAGCATTACGGTAATGATCGGCTTTTTTTCTGTAATACCTTCCGCTTGGTTGTCATCTAACTGTTCTACGATGACTGTTTCTACGATAACGTTTCGAGCTTCTTTATTATGTTCTACGGCATTCTCAATATGGTTCTCTGCGAGTTCTTTGAGTGTAGAAGATTGATCGCTTATTGCTGTAAGAATCTTCTCCTGATTTTCCAACCCAGAGCCCGAGCCCGTTGATGTTGCGACGATTGCCTCAAGCACCGCGTCCTCGATTTCCTGGGTAACCATGGAATCTAGGATAGACGAGACTTCGGTGTCGACTACATCTGCCAATGCTCCCTGGACGTTGTCGTCTTCCTGAAGTTCTTGTAAGACTACTTCTTCAATTACTGCGGACTCTCTTGTTCGGCTTCCATTCTTATCGAGTACTTTATTTTCAAGACTCTTCGATGCGTCAGTATCTTTTGCCATTGCTGCAAAAATGCTTTCTCTCTTATTGGAGATCAGAGACTTCAGCACTTCTTTCTGAATATCTGCTTTGCTTGTTACTGCGTCGACAATGGCAGCAAGCGCCATTTCTTCTTTTAGGTGTCCTTTGGAGTCGAGGAGTGTGGTATTGCTACCAGTGAGTGGTAGATCAATTTCGAGTAGAGTAAAGCTTGGTTGTTCGTTTGCTTGGAAGATTACATTACCATCTTGTCCTTCGAGTATCAGCGGTGTGTTTTCGTCGATGTGTTCCGTCCATTGCTTTGTTGCTGTTACGAGCATGTCGAAACTTTGCTTTTCTCGATACACTTCATTCAGGGTTTCTTTTCCAGACGATCCAAACGTTATAGTGAGCGTTGCGGTGATAAGGAGCAATACACTAATGCTGATCGTATAGGGATGAACAAGAACCGTACGATGTGGTCGTTCGATACACCTGCCAATAATGAAGGCAAGGTTTCTCATCGTATCTGAGTATAGGAAGTCATAAAGCGCAGTGGCCCGAATGACATGGCCTGTATTGTGTCTTTTGGAACATGCAGCATGTACGTAAATGTGACTTCTTCATCTTTCTCCCAACTGCCCTTCCACAGCACTTCTTGTTCATTGCCTATTTCCGAAAGATTTCCTTCTGGTGTAATATCTTCGATAGTCACGCCTTCTGGAACGGTTTCTATGATTGATCCTTCAAATGCATCAGTAAAGGTTATTGTGATTTGCATGGGAACAGGATTCTGTACCATCAAATGTGTTGGCCCTGTTCGTTTAATCGTAAACGGTGAGGAAGGAGAAACATCAATTTTTTTCTCCAGAGAATGCGTGTCCGAAACAAATCGCACCACGTACGTTCCTTCTGTCGGAAGATCAATGAGCGTGTGGAAATCGTTACCATTATCTTCCGTACAATCATTTGTTGAATCCAATTGTGTTTCGGTAGTGGTTCCATTGGGATGTTGAACATGTATTTCGGATACTTCAGGACAATCGATCGTGCTAATGTGTACTTCTGCTTTATCATCGACACCGTAGGTATCTTTGTCGAAGTTCATTGCGATAGTTCCCCATGCAATATCTTTTGTAAACTGCTTTGAAATAAATGTGAAGGGGTTAGTAATGACGAATTCAACAGTGAAGATTCCGGGCGTTATACTCCTGCTCTGTTCGAGCACGAGTTCTAGAGAGTCACCTTTTTCTATTCGGTGGTCAGATGTAATCTCCTGTCCTTCACTATCTTTGATTGTTGCCGTCCACAGAGGAATATATGCATCCAGCGGTGAGAATGTATCAATCAGAAGTGATGTAAGTGAGCTCTTTTTTTTCTGACTAGTCATTGTGGCGTCAATCATTTTCTTTTTAAGATTTGCATTATGTTCGATCATCTCTTTAATCTCTGTGAGGAGATACTGGCGGTCATTTATCGGTGTGATACGTACTATATTGCTGAGCCGTGCATGCAAGGCGCTTGATAACGTCGTTGTATTTACTTGGAGATCAACTGTTGATGTCATCACATCCTGAATGAGATCAGTGATAAAATTATCCGGCATCAATACATCTACACCTTCTGCAATGTCTGTATTACGAAGCAGGAGTTCCGCGGCTTCTAGGCGCATGGCCTGGTTTGTTTCGAGCGTGGAGCTTATAGCTGAATGCGAAAGCTGTGTACGCAGATCGCTATCATTCGTGTTCCCGTATGTTACGAGAGCGTAGGTAATAGCTTTGCGTTCTTCCAGAATAATATGCGACAGCAAAGTTTTCCTGGCTTCGTGCTTACTGATGAGTGACTCAAGAAGTTGCTGGTCCACAGATGCAGCAGAGGGTTCTAGCAGAAGCGTAAACCGTGGCGATGCACCCATTGCAATTACCGAGCCAGATTCTATGCGCAGTGCCAGTATTTGTTCTGATAATTTCTCCTCAACTTCTTCGATGGTGGTCTCTAATATCTCTTCGATTTCCTGAGAAATATACTGCCATTGTCTTGGTTCTGTGTAGCTCACATTAGATTCGAAGGAGCCACTAAGACTTGCAATCAGTGATTGTAGATAGTTCGAGGTGATGTCGATAAGGCTTCCGAGGAAGCTGCCGCTACTTGATTCAACTGAGGAGTCTGAAGATACAGAGATGCTGGAAGAAAGAGAGGAGGTGGAACTATTTTTTAGTGTTCCGGTAGCAGCTTTTATAGTTTTTGTGAGGATGGAAGATGAACTATCTGAAGATAGTGAAACAGTGGAGGATACAGACGACGAGCCAGTGCTTGTGACCACGGATCCTGTGTCGGTGGTTACTGCTTCGAGTATTACAGAGCCAGTTGCTGCAATAACACCTCCTGTAGCTGTAGTGCCGCTTCCTGTGGTTATGGCTCCGGTTTCAGTTTCATTCTTTGCAGGCTCAGTCTCAGTCTTTGGTATAATTATTTCTGGCAATACAACTTTCTTTTCTTGTGATTTCTTTTCAATTGTTCCAGTAACCTTTAGTGGCCCAAAGAGAGAAAGGCGAGCGCTATCACTTTCGGATGCTGCATCATTTGCAGTAGTCGGAACTGTGAACGTGTATGAGAGATCATAGGTCTTTCCCGCCTCCCATCGCTTGCGCCAAGAAAGCAACGTACTGTTTTTGCCCCCTCCGGATGTTATGACAGCAGAATCCATGGGAATAGCTATGAAGTTTGCTGGCACTCGTTCTGTGATTTCTCCTACAAATGTCAGAGTGGGGGTCAGTGAGATGGTCATCGCCTCTTTGTCTCCCGGCTTAGATCGCACAATCGATGTGCGAATAATATCTACAATTGAAGGATTTTCTTGTACTGTGATCGAGAAGGCTTGTTTCCGTTCGTCGGATTGCAAGTTAAGCTGGTATGTTCCGACGTTAAGAAGGGGAATGCTTAGTGTGTAATCTTGGTCAGCATCATCGCATGACGTACTTGCAATGACTTCCGGCTGCGTTTCCGATGCGTCAGGATGTTCCACTGTCGCCTCAATTGTGAGGTTACACATTCTTGATCCATCTGTATCAAGTGTGCTAAATGTTACGAGAGCAGTTTGGCCTGGAAGGTAGGTACTACGATCGGTATTGAGAATAAATTCTCCCCAGAAAAATTGCTCATCAAACAAGAGAATGTCTTGTTGGCTTTCTTCATCTGTAAGCATTCTCATCAGTTTCTGAATTCTCCTATTTTCTCCGGGCGTTCCTTCTAAAGTACCAGTAATGCGATACGTTCCAGTATGGAAGTTCTCCGGAGGATGAATAGTTACGAAGTACGAGTCTTGCTTCTGCGAGAATTCAGTGACTACATCTATCAATGTATTTTCAGAATCCGTTACGTAAATCTCAAGTCGATTCTCAAACTCTTTCATCCGTGAAAGCTCTTTATGCTTTGGGATGAGAAATGTTGGATAGATGTTACTGGGTCTATCTGGACTAAGTTGTTTTTCCAATACTACTCCCGAGAGCCCCTCGACAACTCTGAGTGGTTCACTACTCACCGTAGAGGATGAAAGAGAAGAGCTCGTACTTATTTTTATAGCACCTGTCGATGACACACTTGAGGAACCCGTACTTATTTTTATAGCACCTGTCGATGACACACTTGAGGAACCCGTACTTATTTTTATAGCACCTGTCGATGACACACTTGAGGAACCCGTACTTATTTTTATAGCACCTGTCGATGACACACTTGAGGAACCCGTACTTATTTTTATAGCACCTGTCGATGACACACTTGAGGAACCCGTACTTATTTTTATAGCACCTGTAGAGGATGCAACTGCTCCGGTCGACGATGCTATTGAACTTTCGGAAGAAAGAGATGTTCCTGTCGATACTTTTAAGATCGTGCCTGTTGAAGATATAGAGGAGAGGCTACTACTCGTGCTCGTTGCACCTGTTGAGGTTGCCACTTGGTCTTTCGGTTTCTTGGAGTGTTTAAGGTCTGTATCTATCAGTTCTATTTTTTCAGACTTGTATGAAAGAAGTGATGCAGGCAATTGCGTTTCATAATTCGAAGAAATACTATTGGCATATAGGAATAAAAATAGACTCAGACTCAGAAGTCTGTAAACAGACTTCTGAGCTTTGTAGCGCCGTAACTGTTGTATTTTTGTTTTATGCATTAAATCCTATTATTTTACCACAAAATGACGTTTCAGTAGAGAGTAAGAGGGTATACAAGAATATATAATTGCAAAAATGCAACAACTCTTATATTCGGCTAATGTAAGATAAAAAGTCTAAATTCATTTCTGCTACAAAATGTGAATGTAAAATATAGTCAAATATTGCTGTCATTTCAAAGAATGATTGCCTATAGAGGTCCCCATAAAAAATAACCCTGAACAATGCAGGTTTTTACTCAGGATATAGATATAATAAGGATGTGCCCGCGTGGCTCAACTGGATAGAGCATCGGTCTTCGGAACCGAGGGTTGGGGGTTCGAGTCCCTCCGCGGGTACCATAGGTAACAAATATCAATTATACTTATTGTATGAGCTGGGATGATGATAAAGACGGGCTACCTTCCTCTTCTTCAGAGAAGAGCTTTACGCGTGCCGATAAAGGAAAGAAGGAGGAGCTAAAAAAGAAGATCAAAGAAAAAGTAGGTATGGCAAAAGAGCAGGATATGCAAAAAGTAGATCTTAAATCTCAAATAAATTTACACGAACTCAAAAACGAATTAGCAGGAAAACAAGATGAAGAAGCAAAACGCAAAAAAGAAGATGAAGAGAACGCAAAGGAAAAAAGTAGTGCACCAAAAACAATGTCACAGAAAGAACACGAAGATGCAGCTCAACAAGAAGCGCATGAAATATTAGATACGGATGAGTTGATAGAACAAGAAAAACAACAAGAAGAACTTTCTACCGAGGAAACAACACCGGAACCAGGGTAAGGAGAGGAAAGTGGATAGTGGATAGAGGAAAATGTATACTTTCTTACATGAGAGTCTTTAGTTATTGGTTAATTGTTATCTGCGTACTTTTTGCACCACTAAGTGTGCAGGCAGAGCTTAGTGACATCGGACAGTATCCGTATAAGAGTTCTATTGATCTTTTAGAAGCACGTGGAATTGTTAATGGATATCCCGATGGATCATTCCGTCCACACAAAGCGATTAACCGTGCAGAGTTTTTAAAGTTGTTGATGTTATCTGTCTATGGAAACCAAGCGTATCAAGGAGGAAGTGAACAGTGTTTTACAGATTTTACTGGTAGCTTTCAGTGGTACTGGGCGTATGCATGTACTGCAAAATTGCTTGGTGTTATTAGCGGGCATCCCGATGGATCATTTCGTGGAGAAGATACGATTATTCTTGCAGAGGCATTAAAGATGAGTTTTGAAGCGTGGGGTGTGACACTCGGATACGCAGATCCAAATAAACCGTGGTACCAGCGTTACATGGATGCGGCAGCACCTCTGGGGATTTTCCGCAGGTTCCCTTTTACACCAGACTACCAACTAACACGGGGAGAGATGGCACTGTTACTTACCATGATTGGTGAGCCAATTGCGACGCTTACAGGAGACGGCGCAGATCAAGAAGGCATACAGCTCATACCTATTAAGTACCCTCCCACAAATATTTCTGTGTGTGGAAACAATTTTGTAGAAGGGACAGAACAGTGTGATGATGGAAACACCGAAGATGGAGATGGATGTAGTAGATTATGTATTCTGGTTGCAGAACCCGTTCGTCATGGTGCATTACGATTGGAACAACAGCCTATCTCTGGTAATGCTCAGGCCTCAGGAAATATAGATGTTCCCGTCTTCGCTTTTACTGCTATTGCGGGGAGACAAGATATTTACATAACGACTCTTAAATTTAAAAGTACTGTAGGTGGTCTTGGGAACGCAGAAAACTACAGACTCATTATAGATCGTGACGGAGATGGAGTAGTAGAAACTCTCTACGGCCGTGCGGTTCCAAGTGGAGATACTATCACCTTCCCAGATCAAAATATTCTTGTACGTGATGGTGCGTACATCAGAGTGGAGCTTTGGGCAGACATTGATACGTCACTTACTGCAGGAAGCCTTGCAGTGGCTTTTAACACCGATGAACCAGACTTTGTAGAGGGTGTAGATAAAACAGATGGAGAGGATGTAACAGGCATCAAATTAAATGATGATGATTGCACATTAGATTCTATTTGTTGGATTACTGTTATTACGGATGATGATCAGACGCTTACCATTCAAACACAAGGAAATCTCTTTGTATCAGAAGACTCGATTCCTCTGGGCAGCAGACAGATTATTGCCAGCACAGAGACACCATCACTGTTACTACTCAAATTTCGTTCTGATGCAGAAGATGTCCGTGTAAAAGAATTGGCAATAGAAGGTGTGCCTAACAGTGTAGATCACTTACTACTGTTCGAATCGGGTAGTCCGTCTCCATTTGCAACAGCACGTTTAGTTAATTGCGGTAGTGTAGTAACAGGAAGATTCTGTAGTGATAGCGAATTTATTGTTCCTCAAAATCGAGAAAAGGGGATTGTCGTAAAAGCATCTCTAAAATCAGATGATTTGGGCGCTGTTTCTGGCCAAGCGATTTCGCTTTCTGTAAGTGCGGCGACAACAGGTACTGTAGCCGTAGAAGCAGAAGGCTATTACTCTGGACAACAGCTAGATCAAAATAACGGTGATGCCTCTGGAGACGGAGAGATCTTTATTGGTACGCAGTCTATCGTAAGTAATAACTTGATTACAGCACCACTGCACACAATTGTTCTCGCAAAGCTTGTTGATATTACGAATACCAACCCAGACCCAGATGACAGCATCATCAGTGGTGGTGCAATGACATTCGCACAGTTCGGGTTTCGCGCTGCAGATCACGCGAACTCTGCAGGGGGATATAACTCAGTAGAAATCTCTAAGCTCGTCTTTACGGTAAGTGCTGTAAACATGGAGTTTAGTATCAATTCGTTCTATCTGTATAACACCCAAAACTCTTCTACCATCTCTGCCTGTACTGGTAGTGCAACTACTGGAACCATAACCGTCACGTGTGATGGTCTTGATAGTGGTGCAATAAGTTCATCAATCTCTAGAGGAGATATGATTCATCTTGCACTGCATGGCTCAGTGACTAGTGCTCAAGTCTCTCCAGGTATTAGTATTTTACAGGCGAGTCTCCAAAACCTTAGTAATCCAGGGGTGACAGGTACGGTAAGCTGGACCGACGGAGAGACAAGCTTCGGTTGGATAGATATTGCGAAGACCAACGTGAAGTCTACGAATTATCGGTTGGATTGAACTTAGAAGTTAACTTCGAAGTTCAGATTTGCCCGGCTTCGTCTGTAGACTACGCCGTGGCATCCTCTCAACTGCTTAGAAGCAGCCAATCTCGGCGTAGCTCCCGCAGGAGCGAAGACGGATGGCTGGGGCGGAGGGATTCGAACCCCCGAATACTGGTACCAGAAACCAGTGCCTTACCACTTGGCGACGCCCCATTATTTACCACCTCTAGTATATCGCTCGCGTAGAGGAATTCAATCTAATCTATTATTATAAATAAAGGGGCGGATGATAGAGTACTGATCTATGAATAAAATTTGTATACAATCAATCGCTCCAAGGAAGATCGTAATCATCACCAGATATTGTCTTCGGATCAATAATTTCTTCTATGACAGGATCTGTACGTACTTCTTTCTGAATAGGTGCAACAACTTCTACACCAAGTCGTGCAGCCATATCTATTCGTTCTTGGTCATTATATCGACCTGTCTCGTCTTCTATTTGCATATGTTTCATGAGAGAAAAAAGAAAATATATAAAAAAGAAACTCCGGCGTGGAAGGGGAGTTCGTACGTGTGGGTTAAATCTTATTATGCACGCAACCGCCCTTCCGCAATATTGCAGACGAGGTTGAGCTTAGTAATAAGATTTTTCTGAGTCATTGGCTATATGCTAATACGATTTTTTTTAAATGCAAGTAAAAAAAGTCTTCCATATCTGCAAATTCTTATCGCTGAGCGATAAAGCGAGATCGCATTGGGATAACCGTTGACTTAATATCATGCTCTTTTACAGTAGAGACTGCGTGTCGTGCTATTTTTGCTCTCCAGTCATCGCTGACACGTTTCCATTCAACAATCCCACCGACAGGTTCTATAATTTCATAGTGTTCTTCATGAGTGAATGTAGACAGAGGCTCTCCTGGTTTTAGTTTGACTATGTCACCGTTAAAAATAATAAATTGATACTGACCTGTATTTTCATCATATGTTTTATAAAAAGCGACAAGATGCCATGAAGTGCGATGTTTATGATCTTCAAAACTTTCGTTTGTTTCACGGTCCTTTGTACCATCTGGCCAAAGCCCAAGAAGGTACATTTTCTTTCCATGACGCGCACCAACTTCGCAGGCAAATTCTGCATATCCATTACATGGGGCTTTCCAGTTGTTCTCCTGGAAAGACTCAGGGCTATAGCCATAATTTCCAAGAAACGTCCAAGGCGTAATGGGAAAGTACCTCGAACCATGTTTCTTTATAAATTTTTGATACCGATCATCAGTATTTAGGCTATCGATAATCTCTTGAATAGGAGCATCAGGAGAAGGCAAAGGTCGAACGACATTAGACGCAAAATGTATATAGGATTGGTTGTGATACTGAGGCAGAGGTATTGGCTGCTCTACTTCTTCATTGACTATAAAAGGGGTTTCCGCTGCAGCGACAATAAGTAAATACTGAATGGTCTTTCGCATTCCTTCTCTTGCTGTTTGAATCATTGTTTTTTTGTGTGGATAAATCTTTTCTTGATCTATACTTTCTGGAATTGGGTTTTGAAAAAATTGTTCAGGGTTGAGGGCAGTCAATTCAGCCTCAAGACCTAGGTTAGTTCGCATTAGATACATACTAGTCCTCTACGAGACGAATATGCAAGAATACTCTTTTAACCTACCGTTAAGCCAGTACAGAGCCGTCGAATGCGTTCACAGTGACTTCATTTTTTGCAGTAATGCTGCCGGCAACCTGTGCATGTATGCCAGAAGTTTTGAGTTCGGAGATAACGGTATCAACATCTGCTGGATCTACAATGACGAGCATTCCATTTCCCATATTCCATGTTGTGTATGCTTCATCGATTGAAACGTTACCGATCTCTATCAAATCTTTCATTGCATCGTGCGGCTCGAAGAGATTGGTTAACTCTGCTCCCGTGCCAGATGCCTTGAGTGTTCGTTTAAGGTTTTCTGCAATTCCACCACCAGTAACGTGCGCGATTCCTTTAATATGTACTTTTCGGTCTTCTCCATGTCGACCAAGAAGTGTAAGAAGTGCTGCGTGATAGATAATACTTGGAGTAAGCATGACGCCTCCCCATGTGACCCCGTCCTTCCATTCTGCACTATGCCAATCAGCCCCATGTGCATCAGAGAGAATTTTACGGATCAAACTAAACCCATTACTGCGGGCAACACCAGATCGAAGTGAAATAATCACATCACCTTCAGAAATACTTGCAGTATCGATCACACGATCTTTTGCGACAACACCAACAGATGTGGCATTCCACACAGGGGAGTTTACTGCTCCTGGTACTTCGGCGATCTCTCCTCCGGGCATCACGATGCTTTGGTTCTGGCAAGCCTCAGAAAGCCCACCAAGCAATGCATCTATCATTTTTTGATCAATACTACCAACATCAAGTGTGTTACTAAGAGAAATTACCTCAGCACCTGTACAGATAGCATCATCAGCTACCATGGCTACGAGGTCTGCTCCGATAGAGTCAAACTTGCCCATAGCGACTGCAAGTTCCATCTTGGATCCTGTTCCATCATCATTCTGGACGAGGTAAAAGTCACCCATATCCAGTAGCCCTGCAAAACCACCATCATCACTGACAGGGTCCCCAATTTTACCTTTTCGCCCTGCAAAGGTATTTTTTGCGTGGTTATAGGCGATACTTGAGGCAGAGTTTCCAGCTTCGATATCTACGCCGGAGTCTTTATAGGTGGTCATAAGGGGATTATAGGGAATCAAGGGAATCAAGGGAATCAAGGATCATTGATTTCTTCGATTTCTTCGATTTCCTTGTTACAATACAAACATGATTCGCATTATTCTTGCCATTGTCGCTGCAGCTAATTTCTACGCTGCATATCTGTTTTTCTTCACGCCAGAGATAATGGGAGTGTGGTATGCGTTGCCTCCTATTGATAACACACATCGATTTCTTACGATGATCGTAGGGGCGCTACTCTCCGTATTTGGACTTGGGGCACTACTTGCCTTATTTAGACCTGTAAAATACTGGAGCATTATTATCATGCTTCTATTGATGCACTTCATGATCTTTTTGATCGATATCATCGTACTCGCTCGTGGTCAGATGCAGTGGCAGTCTATGCTTCCAGAGATTGTGTACTTCCTCATTATGTCTACTGCACTTGTTCGGTGGTTCCCTGTAAGAAAAAAAGAAACCAAGGAAATCGAAGAAACCAAGGAAACCGAAGAAATCCCTGTTCTAGAATCCTCAGATTCGTAGGATTTATCGGATTCTTTTATCGTTTCACGATTACATAAATCTCTCTACTGCGATCTCTACTTGCTTTAGCAGAGAAGGTTATTACATTTTGAAATTCTTCTTTGCAGTCACGAATAAATTCATCAAAATCTTCTCCACGTAATATTTTCATTACGCATTTACCATTGGGCTTTAGTCGATCTCTGGCAACGTCTAATACAGACTGAGAAAGCTCTATAGATTTCCATTGATCAATATCTTTTCTTCCAGATGTCTTTGGGGCGAGATCAGAAATAATCAGTCCGATGTTTTCTGGGAGGATACTATCTAATGCATCTTTATCTGTAATATCAGCCACAAACGTATCTGCACCTTCTATTGGTTCAATCTCTGTAAGATCTACTCCAATCGCTGTTCCTTTAGAGCCTACCTTTTGCACTACGTATTGAAGCCAACTTCCAGGAGCTGCTCCAAGATCTACAACAGTCATCCCCGTATGCAGCAATCGAAACTTTTCATCAATCTCTATCAATTTATACACAGACCGAGCTCTGTAACCTTCTTCTGTAGCCTTTCGAGACCATTTGTCGTTGGGGGTGTAGGGCTTGGGCACGTTAGAAGAGGAAAGTGGAAAGAGGAAAGTGGATAACTACAAGAGTGGAGATTTTTTAGGTATTCCCACATCACGAGGATACCTTTGATTGGTCTCACTTGTTTTTTCAAATATCAATAACTGTCGCTTGCCCCAGTCACCAGGTAATCCATATTCATAAGCTTTACTTAAGTGACAGCTAAGTTCTGCTCGAGCAAGTAAGGATTCTTCCAGTTCGGTTTCTACTTTCATGCTTTTCCATGCGACAAGGTGGCCTCCCGGTTTCACAAAAGGCGCACCATATTCCAGTAGTACATTTAGAGGGGCAACTGCTCTGGCAGTGACAATGTCGTAACTGTCACGATGCATCTCATCTCTTCCTTTTTCTTCACAGCGACCAGTAAGCAGGTGGACATTACTCAGTTTCAAAGCATCAGTCATTCGCCTGATAGAATCCAGTTTCTTTTGCGTAGAATCCATCCCAGTGAATAGGCAATCCGGTTTGCAGATCGCAAGTGGTAGTAAAGGAAAACCTCCACCCGTTCCGACATCTAAAACGGAAAACGGAAAACGGAAAACGGAAAATTTTTCTATCATATCAAGAAATGCGAGGCTATCGAGAACGCTTCCAATCCAAATAGACTCTTCATCACGCATTGCAGACAAATTGATTTTCTTATTCTCTTCCAAGAAAATTTTCACAAGTTCTCGAAGTTTCTGCTCTTGTTCATCTGTAATCATAGTGGCAGTATGTTCTCACACTTTCCACTTTCCACTTTCCACTTTCCACTTTATTTATGCCAAACGGAAAACGTATCGCAGAACTTCTCGTAGATATTGGAGCAGTTAAACTCTCCATAGACCCTCCATTTACATGGACCTCAGGGATCAAGTCTCCTATCTATTGTGATAACAGGATGATCTACAGTCACCCTGAGGCGAGAAATATTGTGGTTGATGCGCTTGTTTCGAGGATTAAATCTCTCCATATCGAGCCTGATTGTATTGCAGGGACAGCAATGTCCGCTATTGGATGGGCAGCACTCGTGGCAGATAGGATGGATTTACCGTTTATTTATGTACGATCTAAGGCAAAGGAACATGGAGCTAAAAAGCGTATAGAAGGAGATCTTAAGCCAGGCTGGGACGTTGTCGTGGTCGAAGACCTTATATCTACTGGTGGAAGCGCTATTTCTACCATAGAGGCTCTAAGAGAGGAGGGAGCGGCTCATACATCTGATGTAGTAGCAATATTCACTTATGAAATGCTTATAGCGACCGAAAAGGCACAAGAAGCCAATGTAAATTTTCACCCTATAGCGACATTCGGTACACTTTTAGACGTTGCATTAGAGCAGGGAAGGCTAGGGTCAGAAGAAATCGCAAATATAGCAACATTTGCGCAGAATCCTAAGGAATGGGCTAACTAAAGCTTCGGAATGCTATATTGCTAAAAACAGGTAAATATTGTATAATATACAACATGGAAACACCAATAGAGATAACACCTCCGGCTATGCCTATTCAGGTAAGCCCACCGATTCAGATGCAATAATTAGAACTGCCTCAAAAATCGAAGATCCCCTTCGTAAAATGCACGAAGGTCGGGAATTTGATGTTTAATCATCAGTGGTCGCTCGACACCGAAACCAAACGCAAACCCTTGCCATTCATTTGGGTCAATATCAACGTTCTTCAGAACATTTGGATGTACCATTCCACATCCTCCCATCTCTAGCCAGCGTCCTTCGCGGCTGTCTTCTAAATCTCCCTGCCACATCATATCCATTTCCATACCGGGTTCAACAAACGGAAAGTACCCTGTGCGAAAGCGAAACTCCACATCTCGACCAATCAATTCACGTAGTGAGGTGACGAGTACAGCTTTGAGGTTTGCGAGTGTGATATCTTTACCGATCATCAATCCTTCAAACTGATGAAACATTGGTGAGTGCGTCGCGTCGCTGTCTTTTCTGTAGACCTTACCGGGGCAGATCATGCGAAAGGGTGGCTTGTGCTCCTGCATGTAGCGAATCTGTACGGGGGAAGTATGTGTGCGCAGCACAGTATTTTTTACTCCCTTAATCCAGAACGTATCTTGGCCATCTCGCGCAGGATGATCATCAGGAATATTTAGCTTATTAAAGTTGAGGTCTTCTGTTTCTATCTCTGGGCCATAGGCAGTGTCGAACCCCATACGACCAAAGACTTCTTCTATCTGTCGAATAAACTCTGGAATCAAATGATGATGTCCGCGTTGCTTGCGCGGAAGTTCTAGAGTGGTATCAATGCCATCAGATTTATTGGCACCTCCAAGAGAGGATCGTTTTTCTTCTAGTTGCCCACTCAGTTTTTTCTTCCACATATTCAAGTCTTGTGCGACAGCTTTCTTTTCCTCTGCAGGTACATCCTTTAATCCTTTAAGAGCTTCGGTCATGGCTCCAGCCTTACGGCCAAAGAGGTCATGATCGATAGAATCAAGATCAGCAGTATTTTCTGCATCAGTTATCCGTTGCTCAAAATCAGACCAGTTAGGCATGTTGCAAGTATATGGAGTGTGTGAGGATTATCAATGTTCCAGTGCTAATTCTACCAGTATAAATACTCCGTAGATCATCACGCCAATCCACCATGTAAGTAGACCTAAGAGATGAAAAAGGAGAAGGATACTGGTCGCGCTTCCGGCGAATATACCTTGTCGTAGCGAAATAGAGGTAAGTTTTCCTGTATCCCATGCGTGGTGAGGGATGTATTTCCACAGCCCCATAAATACCAGTGTTCCTACTGTAGTGACACTCATAAATACACTGAGGAAGAATGCGAACACTGCTTGGGTAGGTGCGAGGAGGGGGCTTACACGAAATAAAACAATCATCAGAGATGTTGTTGAGAGAAGAGCAGCCAGAGATATTCCAAAGACGAGTGTGTTCATTGTATAAATTTTTTATTCAGTAGGAGGCGCTATACCTTGGGCTTCTAGGAACTCTTTTAGTTTTGAAAAGTCGTCATGAAGAGATTGGCGTAATCCACCGTTGTGCATCGCTGCTGCGGGATGATAGATAGGGAATATCGTCACGTCATCCGTAAGTTTATGCGCTTTACCGTGAGCATTGGAAATACTGAGCTTCTGATAAAAGTGTCCAAGGCTATGTCTACCAAGAGGCACAATGACTTTTGGTTTAATGATAGCGATCTCCAACATAAGCCACGGCATGCACTGCGCTTTTTCTTCTGGAGTTGGGTCTCGGTTATCTGGCGGTCGGTACTTTACGACGTTGCTAATATAGGCATCACTACGTTTCCATCCCATAGATTCAATCAGTTCATCCAAAAACTTTCCAGCGGCACCGACAAACGGCCTCCCGAGTTCGTCTTCTCTCTTCCCCGGGGCTTCTCCTATAAAGAGAACATCTGCATTGTGGTTTCCTTCACCAAGAACAGGATTGGCATTTTTACTTAAATCACAGCCATCCCATGTTTTAAGCTTTTCTTGTAAGTCGGGGAGAGTCAATTCCAAGTATTAAGGGGTAAGTATTATGTATTGTACCCGTAATACCTAATACGTAATACTTAATACTTGCTCTTCACATTCTCAATCCTGTCTCTTACTTTTTGCTTTATCCCTTCATCTGCTTCTCCTAAGATTTTTGCGGCAGCAATTGCAGCATTTTTTGCACTGAGCACAGTCATAGAAGGTACTTCGGATGGGTAACGAAGATTCGAGTGAATATCGACTGAGTACTCGTCAAGGTTGTCGTATGGAGGACAGTTGATGACTGGGTGTACGAGACTAGCTGCGGCGACTCCCGCAAGCCCGTTACTCATACCGACGACCGTAATGATTACCTGTGGTTGAGGATCTGCATTTAGAGCATCCATTACCTCTACAACCTTTTCTGGCACCTTATGGGCAGACGCTACGACGATTTCTGATGGAATATCAAATTCCTTTAAGACATCTGCAATTTTATCCGCAAATCCCTGATCTGAGGTAGAGCCGAGGAGAAAGGTAACCTTCATACGTATATTATAGCGTTTTTTGACTGGTGGAGCTACAGGGATTTGAACCCTGGACCTCTTGCATGCCATGCAAGCGCTCTAGCCAACTGAGCTACAGCCCCATAATTTTAAGAAACACATGGTGCGCCCGGCAGGATTTGAACCTGCGATCTCCTGGACCGCAACCAGACGCTTTGTCCAGACTAAGCTACGAGCGCAAAAAGCCCGAAGATGTTAGCATCCTTATTAGTCTGGTTCTAGTATATGAGGAGGCTTTTTCCAGATTCTGTACGTAGAATGACATCTAGGCTATAATAGAAAGAAATGGAAATCCTAAGCGCATTCCTCCTCGGAGTCTTCATTAAATTCATCACAGGTATTGATGATGTCATAACGCGTGTCCCTGTGATTGCTGCAGTGACTCGAACGCGTATGGGCAAGATCGCGTTTGCGATCGGCTCTGTGCTTGCAGTACTTGTTGCAACCGCAATAGCGTATTTCTTTTCGTCGTTTGTTATTGGATTTCCTGCGTATCGATACATTGTTGTAGGAGTGATATTTATTTTGGCAGCCCTCATTTATTTTGATGTGTTTGTCCATAAACCAAGATCTAAAGCAGAGCAAAAGCTGATGCATCTCAATCAAATATCAGCTGAGCGATTTACAAAACTTCTTTGTATTGGATTTATAGCATCATTTGTGACGGTTCTTGACGATGTCATTGCATTTCTTCCACTGTTTTTACTTGATGCACACCTTGTCATCTTTGGTCTGATTGGCATTTTTGTAATGACTGTTGTGCAAGCTATATTAGTGGTGACAAGCGCACAGCGAATCGCAAGGATTCGCTATAAAGAAGAGATAGCATCTCTAGGACTGGTACTTCTTGGTATCGGTATTTTGATGGGCTGGATCTAAAACGCACCCTCTGTATACTACAAACAATGTTCTCCTTCTTTCACAAAGACCCATCACTGCTTGAGGCTTCGCGCAAAGAGCGCGTCGATGCTATAGAGCGACTTATCTCTCAAGGGACGTTTCATAGTGGATACTATTTGCTCTTACTCCTTGCGACACTTATCGTAACGCCGGGGCTATTGCTGGATAACGTTGCAGTGATTATTGGAGGAATGATTTTGGCACCGCTCCTTATTCCTTTGCTTTCGATTTCCCTTTCTCTAGTTTCTGGAAACACTGCGGGGTTTGTTCGGTCGATGAAAATCCTCATCATCTCTATTGTCTTAACTATCGCAACATCAGCAATACTTACAATGATTCTCGCCGAAGCAGGCCTCGTTGTAAATTGGATTCCTGATCGTATTAATACTGGAGTCTATATCTTCATAGCTTTCTGTAGTGGAGTTGCGGCCGCATTTGCTTGGGTAAAAGAAAACCTCAGCAGCTCTGTGGCTGGCGTAGCTGTTGCTGTGTCTTTGCTGCCACCACTTTGTGCTGTAGGAGTTGGCCTCGCGTTATGGCAACCTCTTCTGATGCAAAATTCGGCTGTGTTGTTCCTCGCGAATCTTGTAGGAATTTGTATGGCAGGATTCTTAGTATTCTGGATACTTGGATTTATTGATGCTAGAGGAGAAGAAGAACGAGCAATCAAAAAAGTTGAAGATAAAAAATAAGGGCGTTAGCCCGATAAAAGGATAACGCCCTAGAGGTTGCAGTAGACCAATCTGCTCTCCCTGTCTTGTAACGCATTCGGTGCGTAAGTCCTTTTTTATGTTTGTGTATCTTTAGAGTGCCCGTTTGTGTTTGTTTTGTTCGCACGTGGTCTATGTGCGTAAACAGAGAGGAAAGAGAAGTGACTAGAACACCAAATACAAGATTCGGTGCCCAGAACATCGTCCTGGGAAGGGGACCCTACCTACGTGGACTTTTCGAGCCAGAGGCCAGATCAGCCATGCTTGTAAAGCGTCACTTCTCATTTCTCCCTGCGTTAAGTTTGTTTAACTATTCTGTTAATGATCGAACTAGATATTGTATCACAAAAACGACTTATTTGGAACCCCAAAATGCGCTATCATAAGCTCAAATGGCGGGCAAATTAGTACTCATTATCGGCTCCAGCGGCGTAGGCAAGAGTGTAATCTTGCAGGCGCTAAAGGATAGAAACCCAGATTTTCACTTCCCACGGAGCGCTACAACAAGGGAAAAACGTGAGGGTGAGGGTGATGATCTCTATCATTTTGTCTCTGATGCAGAGTTTGATGATCTCATCGAAAAAGGTGAGGTCTTGGAGTATGCCGTTGTTCACGGAAAGGATCGATACGGAACATTGGTCGAAGAAATCATCCCGCATATTGATGAGGGGAAAATAGTGGTTCGAGAGGTGGATGTGCAGGGGTTTGATAGCATCCGTAAGCATCGATATTTCCGTGAGGAAGACTCTGGATACCAGCTACAGTCCATCTTTATTCTTCCAGAAAGCAAGGCGCAGCTTATAGCACATATCACAGAGCGAGCCCCTATAGCAGAAGAAGAGCTTAATAGACGCATAGCCAGTATGGAGAACGAGCTTGAACATGCACCAGACTGTGATGTGCAAGTAATCAATAAAGAAGGGAAATTAGAGGAGTCTATCGCAGAGGTTGAAGAGGCTATTTTTGGTGATATCAATGTTTGAAAGGTTTGAAAAGTTTGGAGTGATTTATCTTCCCAACCTTCCCAAACTTCCCAACCTTCAGTAAACTTTACCTATGGCGAGATCAAAAATAGCATTGCTCTACGTCGGCGGATCTATTGGAATGAAAGTAAACCAAAAGACAGGTCGCATTGAGCCCCTAGAATCTCTTTCTGAAGTGCATAGATTTCTTCCAGAGCTTCAAAAAGAGGTATCCCTGAAGTTCTTCTCTATTGCGAATCTGGGCTCTTCGGAAATTACTGCAGATCACTGGATAGAAATCGCCAAAGTAATTCAGTCCATCTATGACGAGTTTGATGGCTTTGTAATCGTCCATGGAACGAATACGATGACTTATACAGCATGTGCCCTAAGCTTTGCCTTGCAAGGACTAAGTAAGCCCATAGTTCTTACTGGTGCATTGATGCCTATTAATGATCTTGCTGGTGATGGACGTATGAACTTGGTATTTGCCATTCGTGCAGCTCAGTTGGATATAGCAGAAGTCTGTGTAGCACTAGGCCCACATGTCCTTAGGGGATCAAGAACTAAGAAAGTAGAGGCATCGTTTATGAAAACATTTGAGAGCCCCAATTGTGCATCGCTCGTAGATTTTAGTAGAGAGGTAACATTGGGAGATCATCGCATTGTCCGTAGAAAACGAACACTTGATTGCAAGCCAGACTTTGATGAGAATGTTGTACTACTAACAGTGCATCCAGGAATGCCTGAAGCATTCTTGCAGGCTGTATTAGATGCTAAGCCACACGGAATAGTATTGCGTACATATGGTCCAGGTATGCTTTCGCGTGAGCTATTTCCTTGGCTTCAAAAAGTAACAGAGTTAGATATTCCAGTGGTTATTACATCACAGGCACTACGTGGAAAAGTAGACCTGCATAAATATCGCAAGCAGCTTACCCTTGAACAACTCGGTATCATCTCTGGAAAGGATATGAGTTTTGAATGTGCAGTGGTCAAATTGATGTGGGCCCTGACACAAGCAAAAACTCCACGTCGCATCAGAGATCTGATGGAGCGGAGTTTAGTTGGTGAGTTAGAAGATTAGTTTAGGATGAACCCCTTGTCTTTCTTATGTATTTTCTTCATCATCTCCCATTTCATCTTCGTGTTTATCGAGGAGTTTCTTTCCTACAACAGAGCCAATAGCTCCACCAATAATAAGACCTGTTACAAGCCGCTTTACCAGCTTGGCACTTTTTTGCCTTTTCCGACAGTGATCAAATAGCCACATCCCTTATATTTTACAGGATTTTTCGTCTGTATAAAGGGCCTGAGGTACAAAATTTGGCATTCTAGAGCTCAATTTCTGGATACGTCCTCAAATGCTCCAAAACTTCTAATTCTACCTTGGCCAGTTTTTCAGGGCTTCTCGCTTCTATACAAATAGAAAGTTTTGGCGATGTATTACTCTGTCGAATACCTGCCCATGCATCGTCACCAAAATCAATGCGAGCACCATCTAATGTATTTACAGGATAGTCAGCTTTGAAATGTTTGGTAATAGATTTGACGATTTCTGTCTTCTTTTCATCGGGGCAGTTAGGTCTGCGCTCTTGAGATTGATAGACCTCTGGAAATTCAGAGCACAATACAGATAGTGGAGCTCCACTGTCTTTAACGATTTTAAGAATACGAAGGGCGGCAACCAGAGCATCATCAAATCCGAAATAGTCTTCGCCGCAAAAGAAGTGCCCAGATTGTTCTCCGCCAAGTAGAGCTCCGTGTTCTTGCATTGCATGCTCTACAAATGAGTGTCCTACAGTTGCCATTACAGGTTTTCCGCCCCAGGCAGCTATTTCTGATTCAAGAGTTCCGGAATTACTCACGGTAAATACCACAGGTTTTCCTTGGTTCCTCGAAAGATGATCCTTCGCAAGTAAGAGAAGAATTTCATCTGCGGTACGAATTGTTCCATTCTCATCAACGAGCCCCACTCGGTCACCATCACCATCAAAGGCAAAACCCATGTCTGCACTCACTGCTCGCACCTTCTCCTGAAGATCTACTAGTGTTTCATACTTACTGGGATCTGCTGGGTGATTGGGAAACGTACCGTCGGGCTCTATAAAGAGCCCTGTTACTTCGGCGCCAGTTTTAGAGAGCACTTCTTGATATAAAGGACCAGCAACACCATTACCACTATCAATGACAATACTCATACCCTCTCCTGTGTTTCCAAACAGTGTTTGCATGCGAGAAATGTAACTAGTCATTGCATCAGTCTCTTCGGTGTATCCCTCTCCAGTTAGTACATCTTCCTGTTCTATTTTTTTGTACAACTTCTGTAAATCTTCGCCACTGTATGCATGTGCCTCACGTAGCTGAAGCTTTAGTCCGTTATCTTCTGCTGGGTTATGGCTGGCAGTGATCTGCACACTTCCGTCTACTTTTCGATCACATACCGTAAAGTAATTTACAGGGCTTGGCGTCTGACCAATCTTGAGCACATTGCATCCAGTAGATATCAATCCATCAATAACGGCTTTTTCAAACTTCGGACCATGTGTTCTTGCATCCCGTCCAACAGCAATCGTTGGATGCTCAATTCCATAGAGATCTCTCACGGTCGATCCAAAGGCTTTACCGATCCACAGGCACGCCTCTTCTGTTATTTGAGAGTCAGCTTTGCCTCGAATATCGTAGGCACGAAAGATGTGTTGATCAAGTTGTGGCATTAGAAGGATCTTACTGATTTTTTTCTTACTATGCATCTCTTCTCTGGAATTGATTACCGTATACATTTTTTGTTCATGTATACTCTTTTCCATGAGCCACTTCTTGATCGTTGGCGTTCTCAATGTCACTCCGGATTCGTATTTCGATGGTGGTAAATACGATAAAATCCAAGCAGCGGTAGATAGAGCTGGAGAAATGATTAAAGAAGGAGCAGATATCATCGAAATTGGCGGAGAATCTACAGGCCCCGGATCTTTGGATGTTTCATCAGAAGAAGAAATAAAACGTACCATTAATATCATCAAAGCGGTCAAAGCTGCATATCCTAGTCAGAAAATCTCTATTGATACACATAAGTCTGCTGTAGCGTCCGCAGCTATCCAAGCTGGAGTAATGATGGTAAATGATATTACTGCAGGGAGAGGGGATCCAGAGATGTTCTCTGTCATTGCAGACCGTAACGTAGATTTTGTTCTGATGTATTCCAAAGACCCAACAGCACGGACGACGATAGAGGCATGTACGTATGATGATGTACTCATGACAATATCAACATTCCTAGAAGGGCGTATTGCACGGGCAACCGCAGCAGGCATAGACCCATCACATATTATTATTGATCCAGGTATGGGACATTTTATTTCTGCACTGCCTAAGTATTCTTTTGAGGTTATCGATCGATTATCAGAGTTAACATCAATTGCTCCTGTGTTTGTAAGCCCCTCACGAAAGTCTTTCTTAGCTGGACCTGATAACTTGCCACCAGAAAAAAGGCTTCCTGCTACCATCAAGGCTTCTGCAGACTGTGTTAAAAACGGAGCCACTTATATAAGGACACATGATGTTATCGAGATGGCTGTGCTGTAGGAAAATCTCCCTAGAAGATTCCGTCGATCAAAATAGCAAGTAATCCAGAGATGACGAGCATAAAGATCAGACCTGCGGCAACGCTAATGATAATACCTTTTGCTTTTTGCGCCCTACTTTCATCAGCAAGGTTTACTACAAGATAGATACCAGCAAAAGCTATAACAACGACAGCAATAAGAGCGACGTAGCGCACAATGGTAAAGAGGGTAGCAACAGCAGGGCCTACAAGGCCGGCTGGATTACCTGTTTCTACAATGGCAGAAGTAACAGCAAACTTAATAACAATAAGCAATATACCCATTAATACAGAAAATACTGCCTTTTTAAAGGATTGCTGTCCTTGCTCTCCTCCGTAATCAAGAAGCGCTTTTAGGCCATAGGAAAGAATAGTAATAATTGCGATAATGGCTAATGGCGTTTCTGCGAATTGGATAAATCCTAAGATTTCCGCACTGATAATGCTAGCCCCTGCTACTGCGCCACCGCTACCAACTGCATCAAAATCGAATGCAGTCATAAATCCAGATCGAATTTGCGCTGCAATATTTAAGAGAACAATACCAATAAGGGACATGGCTGTAACTTTTCGTGCATTGGCAATGCGATTTTCATCCTGCGCCACTACAGCTAGTAGTCCTGCAATCATAATCACAATAATGGCTACCCCATTAACAAATGGAAGTGCATTGAGAGCAATAATAGCAGAAATATCTCCAAAACCACCAAGGTTTGATCCTGCCAATCTTCCTACCTGACTCGCACCAGTTTTTCCGTACTCTAGTACGGCGTATGCTTTAGGTGCATCGAGGAGTAAGCCAGCAAGAAAAAGGGTTAGGTTCATATGCCTGGGGCATCAACAGTAAAACGGATTAGAGCCAGTGAAACCATTGATACAGCTAGTACAATAAATGTTGTGATAATAATTTTTTTGGCCTTATCTTTATTTTGTTCATTCACCGCAAAGACAAGCCATAGACCGGCAATAAATAGTGCAATAACAGCAAAGGCACCAAGTATTGTTCCGATGAAGTTCGCTATACCTATGATATGAGTATTGATAAGTTGTGAGTCTGATCCGATAAATGCTGTAACCAATACATCTGCCAAAATTACAATACCAGCACCAACCATACCGTAGATAAATTGCTTCTTAGACTTTTCTACCTGTGAATCATCTTGAGAAGATATCAATCGATATCCTTGATAGAAGATGTTAAATAGTAGCGCAGTACCAAGAATTGCTCTGAGAGCTATCCTTACCCCCAAGAGTATCTCGTTTGTAGGTGCTTGGTTCATTATTATTCCTTCTAGAGCGAATGTATTCGCTAGGGCAAATGCACCTCCAGCGAGGATAGTTCCAATTACTGCATACGTATAAGAGTTGTAGACCTCTGTAATCGTGCTGTCGTTATCTGCTCCCATAATTAATTTCATTCCGTACCATATGAGCATAGCAAATAACACTCCTCCAAAGGCAAGCTTCGCGCCTCCAATAAGAATATTAGCAATAAAGAACGACGCACCTGCACCTGGGCATTTGAGAGTATTGCTACCAAGAGGGCAGGGATCTATTCCTGCTGCAAAACCAAGAACAGGAACAGTAACTGCTACTACTACACCGGCTATGATTGCTATATTTTTATTCATATCGCTTCATTATATCAGAATTTGCTGTTTGTGGCTATAAAGAGCTATAATATAGCCATGCAACATTCATCTGCTCCAAGCAGCCCAATCGCCTTAAATAAGAGTACTGAAGCCCAAATTTATAGTCTGTTCGCCTTAGCGCTCGCCTTGACATGTTCTGGAATTATTTTAGGAATGCAGTTCTCAGCAGAGCTCATGAGTTCAGGGGTTCATTTCTTCTTTTTGATAGCAGAACTAGGCCTCATATTTACTGCTCGGCTTTGGATGGATAAGAGCCCTCTCAATTACATTCTATTTGGTTTATTCCCTATTTTGTCGGGACTCACCATTACACCATATATTTTATATGTCCTTACTGGTTACGCCAATGGAGGAACAATATTGATGAATGCATTTACTTCTACAGTATTTATGGCTGGAGCAAGCGCAGTATTTGCACGTACAACTAACTGGGATCTTAGCGTCCTTGGACGTGCAATGTTCTTTGGTCTGCTTGGCCTTATAGGCCTTTCGTTGCTTCAATTCTTTGTGCCTGCATTAAGAACCACAGGCATGGAGCTTGCGATCTCTGGTTTTGGAGTAGTATTCTTTGCCGTATTTACGGCTTACGATGTACAGAGAATATCGAAGATGGGAAAGATGGGAGCAAACCCATTTATGCTAGCCCTCAGTTTATATTTGGATATATTCAACTTATTCCTCTACGTACTGAGGTTTATGTTGGTCTTGTACGGCAACCGAAGGTAAATCTTACCAACCCTTCGCCTTCAGCCCTGCAGCCGCTGCCGCTGTCTCTGCCTTTTGCTTACTATTTCCTTGGCCTTCTGCAATCTTTTCGTCGCCAATAAACACACCACACGTAAATGTTTTTTCATGGTCTGGACCCTCTTGCTCTAGTACTTCGTAGTGTGGAGTAAACCCTTCGGTTTCTTGTGCCTTTTCTTGGAATGTACTCTTTTCATCTAAGTGCTTTCCAGCTGCTTGGATAGCCTGAAGTCTTGTGAGAATAAATTCATTACAGAACTGCTGTGCGATTTCGAAACCTTGGTCTAAATAGAGTGCACCAATCAGTGCTTCCAATGCGTTGGATAGCGTAGAATCTTTCTCTCGGCCACCACTGCGTTCTTCACCTTTACTTAAAAAGAGGTACTCACCTAAAGAAATCTCGTTAGCAACTGATGCCAAGTTTTCCCTATTAACTAGTGCAGAGCGGAGGTTGGTCATTTCTCCTTCTGTCTTCTGTCCTATATGAAAAAGGTACTCAGTAGATACGAGTTCTAGTACGGCATCACCTAAAAACTCAAATCGTTCGTTGTGACCCAGTGCTCTAGATTGACGAACAGCACTTCTATGCGTGAGAGCCTGCGCGAGAAGGTCTTTGTCTTTGAATCGTATGCCAATGGTCTTTTCGAGGTTTACGAAGGAAGCAGCTGTCATTACGCGTAGTGTAGCAAAAAAAGTTGGGAATGTTTGCAAAGTTTGGAACGTTTCAAACCTATCAAACTTTTAAACATTTTGTGCCATAGCATTTAGCACACCATTTACAAACTTTCCGGTTTCGTCTGTACCGTATTCTTTTGCTATTTCAATTCCTTCATTCATTACTACAGCAGGGGGTGCATCATCTGCATGCAATAACTCAAATGCTCCAATCAGAAGTACTTGTCGTGCAATAGGATCCATCTTATCAAACTCCCATTCTGGAGCACAGCTTTCGATTTGAACCTTAAGTTCTTGCTCTATAGTAGTTACTCCTTCTAGAAGAACAGTACAGAATTCTTCGTCTGCACCTCCAAGTTCTGCAACGTTCTTCGCCAAAGCCTTTATGAGATCCATATCTTTGTGTTTCTCACGCTCAAAGAGTACTTGCATAACCGCGATCCTAGATAAGTGGCGTTTGCGAGCCATAAGAGAAGGGGGTTATTAGGCTTTAACCTTTGTAATACCCTTGAGGGTCTTACTCTTTTTGTTCTTGGCTTCTGCCTTTACAGCGAAAGGTGAGTTCGCACGGTTTTTCAACCTGCGAATTTGCTTCTTTTGGTACTCGCTGTGCTGAGCTCTTCCAGAACTCTTAGCTCGCCGTTTTTTTGGGGTAGGTCGTTTAGCCATAGCTTAAGGGGTTATCCCATCTTAATCTCAATGTCTACACCTGAAGGAAGGCTCAGGCTTTGCAGACTTTCGATGGTATTGAAGGTAGTTTCAGACAGGTCAATTAGTCTTCGGTGTGTGCGCATCTCAAATTGATCACGAGCATCTTTGTGCTTAAACGTAGAACGCTGCACAGTAAATTTGCGGATCTTGGTCGGTAGTGGTGTAGGTCCGTGAACAACAGCTCCACTGCGTTCTGCAGTATCCAGGATCTTTGCTGCCGCTTCATCCAGAACCATATGGTCAAAAGCACTCAAGCGAATGCGAATGGATTGAACTTTCTTCTCTTCTCCTTTGACCTTCTTTGAGCTGCCAGAAACAGCAGACTCCGCTATATCATCCTTTTTTGAGTCCTTCTTTTTGGAAGGCTTTTTCTTGATCTCAGATTCTTTCTTTGGAGGATTCATAGCGATAGGGATTAAAGAGCGAAATAAAAGTTGGGGGACTTGGCATCCCCCTAATTACTTATTTATTGATCTTTGTAATAACACCAGCACCTACTGTGCGTCCACCTTCACGGATAGCGAAGCGAGTTCCTTCTTCTAGAGCGATAGCGGAACCAAGTGTTACTTTGAACTTAACGTTATCTCCAGGCATAACCATCTCAACATTCTCTGGAAGTTCAACAGTACCAGTTACATCTGTAGTACGGATGTAGAACTGAGGTTTGTATCCCTTAAAGAATGGTGTGTGGCGTCCTCCTTCATCCTTTGTAAGGATGTATACCTCAGCATCAAACTCTGTGTGAGGAGTGATAGATCCGGCCTTAGCCAAAACCTGTCCACGCTGGATCTCTTCGCGCTCAATACCACGGAGGAGAAGACCAACGTTATCTCCAGCAAGACCTTCATCAAGAAGCTTGTGGAACATTTCTACACCAGTAACAATCACTTTGCGTGTATCACCCATACCAACGAGTTCAACTTCATCGTTTACGTTTACTTTACCCTGGTCGATACGACCAGTAGCAACAGTACCACGACCCTTAATAGAGAACACGTCCTCAACAGGCATAAGGAATGCCTTGTCGATTTCACGCTTTGGATCTGGAATGTGTGTATCAAGAGCATTAAGGAGCTCTTTGAGCTTTTCAATTTGCTCTGGATCACCTTCTACTGCTTTTAGGGCAGAACCCATAATAATAGGAGTAGTGTCTCCTGGGAATTCGTACTTAGAAAGCAGTTCGCGTACCTCAACTTCCACGAGCTCAAGAAGCTCTGGATCTGTCACCATATCAACCTTATTAAGGAAGACTACGATGTACGGAACGTTCACCTGACGAGCAAGAAGGATGTGCTCACGTGTTTGTGGCATCGGTCCATCTGCAGCAGATACAACGAGGATGGCACCGTCCATTTGTGCAGCACCTGTAATCATGTTTTTAACGTAGTCAGCGTGACCAGGACAGTCAACGTGTGCGTAGTGGCGCTTTTCAGACTCGTACTCCACATGAGAAGTAGCGATAGTAATACCGCGCTCACGCTCTTCTGGAGCGTTATCGATAGCGGCGAAGTCCTTTTTCTCACTATCTGGTGAGAAGTTCATAGAGAGTGCAGCGGTAAGAGTAGTCTTACCGTGGTCCACGTGTCCGATGGTTCCAACGTTAACGTGAGTCTTATTGCGGTTAAATTTCTGGTCAGCCATGTTTAAGTTTTGGAAAAGTGGTCAAATCGATAGGAGGTTACCCTCAACTAGCCGGAAAAGTCTAGTGAGAAAGGTTAAAAGAGTCAAATCATTCAAGAGGTGAAAGTAGAGAAAGTTAGGTTTATGTATATCAGCTATACTAGTACCATGAACCGATCCGAACGTATATCCATCTTTACTAATGAAATCTGGCAATGGTATTCACGTCATAAGAGGGAATTACCTTGGCGAGATCTCTCTATAAAAGAGGACACCCAACGGGCTTATCAGATTATGGTTTCAGAAATTATGTTGCAGCAGACACAGGTGGAACGAGTAAAAATTGTATACAAGAATTTCCTGAACACCTTCCCATCTGTAATAGATCTTGCTAATTCCTCTAATAAAGAAGTAATCCTTGCTTGGCGTGGGATGGGCTATAATAACCGCTCTCTGCGTCTACGAGACGCAGCGCGCTGCATAGTGGATAGAGGACCAGCCGACGCTCCTGTGGGAGCTATGGCTGGCAAGAAGTGGAAAGTGGATAAAGAACTATTTCCGCGTGAGATGGATGAATTACAAAGTCTTCCAGGTGTTGGTCACTACACAGCGGCTGCCATCAGAAACTTTGCCTTTAACCTGCCTACTCCTTGTATAGATACGAATATCAGAAGAATCCTGCATCGAGTCTTTGTAGGGCCAGAGAACGCCGATGGTACGTGGAAAAAGAACGATCAGTATCTATTGGGTATTGCAGAGGAGACTTTGGATGCAGCTTTGCAGGATTCATTTTCCGTTTTCCGTTTTCCACTTTCCGCTTCTAGCTGGCATGCAGCCCTTATGGACTTTGGATCTCTTGTCTGTACGAAGCGTAGTCCAAAGTGGGATATTTGCCCTCTTACTAAAGCAGGCATTATGAAGGCAGCTTACAAAACCCCTAACCCTAACCCAAACCCTAACCCCAAACGAGAACCTGGACGTATGGTTGGCTCCAAGTACATCCCGAATCGTATTTTTAGAGGAAAAGTGGTTGATGAGCTCCGCGATGAATTATCTGGGCTTACATCAGAGGAGATTGGAAGGCGTATCTGTATAGATTGGAATGCCGCAGAGCATAAGCAATGGCTAGAAGAAATTATCTTAGCACTTACAAAGGACCATTTAATTAAGGCTTCTGGTACTACGTTTAGTCTCGCAGACTAGTTGTCTTCGTATCCTTTTGCTGCTTTTGCACGGCCTTTAAGGATAATAACAGCTACGATGATAAGGCCTGCTACAAGGAAAAATCCTAAGATAAGATATCCCATTCCCCCAGATGATTGCTCTGGTACAGGTTCTGGTTCTGGTCCGATGGGCTCTATGCTTGGTAGAGCACCATCCTGCGGCCTTTCGGTATAGATGACTTCGGGGAAGTCGGTATCAGAATATACGGGCGTTGGAGTTAAGACTTCAGGAGGAGGTACTGTATCTGCTGGTGGTGTAAAACCTGGTGGAGTATTTGGAGTAGGGGTAGGGACAAAGGGCTTTATAGAACTTTTCTGAGCATCTTCTATCTGCGAAGAGGCTACGGACGAGAGAGAGGAAGTCGCGGTAGTTTTGGTAGAAGATAGCGAGACAGTTTCTTCTATCGTGAGTGCAAATGCTTTTGCAATGTCTGCAGAGCGCTCGGCATCATTTCTATGCTCTAGGAAGTAGGTAAGAGGATCTGATTCCTTATCCTCTCGAAGAAGCCCGTAGGCAATGGTGTTACGTTCTTTATCAGAGACAAGAAATGCATTCATTTCCGGCAGGTAGTACAGTGTTTCATTTCGTCCTGTAAGCGTAAGCGAGTCATCAGCTATTGTAGCGATTGTTTCTGCCGGTCCTAAGAACTTACAGTCCGGACCAACAATTTTACTGAGTGACCCAGGACGTTGCATAAAAATATTTACCAGCATAAAGATATGCTTCACTTCATCGTTGAGTGCTTCGAGTTTTTCACAGTCTGCTGTTTCCATTTCTAAAGCCATATGTTGCGTCTCTCTATCCGCAATGGGAGCAGTGGTGTACTCCTTAGGGAATGGAAGTGTATTGGTGGGCGGTTTTTTTGTACCTGCTTCCGAAGGAAAATATGCAAGGACATTTATCGGACAACACAGTCCAATAGTAAGCATCACTGATGCAATCCATTGCGGATGAAAAAGGAAGGGCACATATCAATTATAGATTGCTTAGGCCCTTTTGTGCTACTCCGGTTTTTCTGTTGTACCTTCATCCGCTGTTTTATCCTCAGACATTGCCTCTAGTGCGTGCTCTAGTCTGTGCGAAGAGGCTTCTACTTGCTGGGGTGCTTCCGGTGTAGGTGGTACATTCTCTTGTTGTTTAGGCATTTTTTCAGAGCCATCAGAAGATGGTGTTTTTGGCTTCTTCTTCTTCTTAAGAAGGAAGATGATCGCACCTCCTGTGAGAGCGATAGCTATAGTGATATATTGCACATAGCTCGTAAGTTGAGAGATGACAGATTTTTTTGGTGCTGCACTTTTGACTTCTTCTGCAGGCAAGTCTTCTTCGATAATCTCTTCTCCACTTTCTTCTATAAGAGCTTCCAATTCTTCTTCCATAGTCATATCAGGAAGAGAAGGAATAAGAAGTTCTTCGTTGTCTCTGCCAGTTTCTTCTTCAAATAAAGATGACTCTTCTTGGAATGGACTTTCTGTAGAGCTAGTATCAACACTAGGTATTGTGCTCTTTTTTACTTCTTCACCAGAACGGAAAAATGTTGGTCTTGGAGCAGCCTGTACAGGCTCTGGCTCATACACAGGCTCTGGCTCATACACAGGCTCTGGCTCATACACAGGCTCTTCAAAAATGTTTTCTACTGGTGTTACAGCAGCACCTCCTGCTTCTGGTATATCAAGATCGGTAAACACATCCTCTGGAGAAAGATACGCGTATGCAGAGTTCTCACTAGCCAATTGTGCAGCGAATAATACTATGCCGATAACTCCGATTATAACTGTAAATTTCTTTAGAGAAGGATTCATACGATGTGGGTATTTCTTCAACGATTATTATACCATTTTTCTCTAATAATTGCAATATATACCCATGTGACAAAAAAGGGAAAGACAGAGCTTTCCCTAATTTATATTCAAATATTAGACTCTACTGATCGATTCCAGCAGTAGGTGCTGGAACCTGCACAGCAGGCTTCTTCCTCATATAAGTTGTAGCTGCGGCCCCTATAAGGAGAACAGCTGCAATAAGATAGATGGTGTTAAAAGACTCATCTGCTGCTAATTTCGCATTTTCTTCCGGTGTATTTGTAAGAGCAGTTGGTGCCTGTACTGGTGCCTGAGCTTCCTCAACGTTTAGATCAGGAAATACTTCTCCAGGTGAGAGATACGCGTGAGCAGTGCCTGCTGAGAGGCTAAAGCCGAGGAAAAGGATTGAGAGGAGTGTTCGCATTATTTAAGAGCTGTATGAAGTAGATTTTACAGTGGTTTCAGGATACTCGACCCAGTCTAATATTGTATTGGTAACTTGGTCTTTGTCTATCCATTCGATATGAGACTTGTTCTGGCCGATTCCGAATCCAGTGTTATCCATTCTATCAAAGTCCTGAAGGGATACTTGAAGTACGGATACTCCACCTGCACCGGCAGCTACATTCGGATTAAGAATGTCTGCTTCCAAGACGAATGTTTCATCAGTTCCTTCATCAAGTTCGCTATCAATTACAGAATCTTTGATTCCAGTACATTGGACATAGAACGTTCCACTGATATTTGGTGCTGTGAAGAGTTCGCCACTTAGGTAATGAGGGGCGCACAGAATAATTTTTGTTTGATCTGACTTATTGTAGAGGGCAAAGCTTCTAGCACTGATTGCTACGTTTGTTCCGTTTACATCGAATATAATATTATCAAGAATGGCATCGTTATCTCCATTTTTTGAGTTATTGTGGGCTGCAGCAGAGAATTTAAACTGACCAATAGCACTGATACCCGTTGGTACAGATGTTCCATTGCTATCAGGATTTGCATTGGTGATAGAAACAATCTTTGCATGGACAGTTGCATTCAATTCTCCTCTTGGAGAAGCGCCATTTGGACCTGGTACATCTGTTCCGATAAATACTTCTCCTTCGGCTGTAGAGTTACCGTCGTTTCGAGATAACTCACCTCCAGAGGTAAGACCATTAGCTTCGATTGTAGTGTACAGTTCAATTTGTACCGTTTCATTACTTACTCCTCCTTGCACGTCACTTTTGATAATAGGACGAACAAGAACATCTATATCTTCTCCTGCAGGAACTACGAGAGGTCGTACGATTTCAAATGCTCCGTTTTCATTTACGATGAATTGGGGTGTCATATTTGCACAGAAGAGATTGTCACCTCCAACGCCATTACATGCTTCTTTCGTTGCAGTAGCAATTCGACCTGCTCCAGGAAGATGCAGCTCTAGCTTGTCTATAGAATCGGAATTACTAGTATTGATGAAGCTCATCTGTGATACTTGAATATCTTCACCTTCTGCATGTAGCTCCAATCGCAATACAGCTTCTCCGAGAGCTTCTCCACCAAGAAGCTGGCGATAGCGCAGAGGAGTGTCGTCTTTGGTAATAAAGAGACTTCCTGTAGGAGGTGCAACTCTCCTAATGGCTACAGGATCACTACAAATACTATCAGCACAGATTTTTATTCTTCTTCTTCTTGATGTAATCAAACCGCTCAATTGATTGAGTGGTGCTCGCTCTATACGCTCTGTTCCTGATGGGCACATAAAGTCTATTTGTGGGAACATTCTGGGACCATTATCTTTAAACAATTCAGCACATGCTTCTACATTTTTTGAGTAGGTCACCACGAGGTCATCTCCTTGTATGTATGCATCATGGAGGGTAACGAATCTTTCGGTGTTATCCACACAATCCGATGTATTTGAACATTCATCTTCACCTGGACCATCTACTGGCCTACATTGCGAATCTACACATTCGGTGTGAGACCCAGGTCCTTGACCAGGAAGAGTAGGAAGCAGAGGTCCACAGATACTTGGTTCTCCGCTGCACTGCTGGAATTGCCCTACTTTACAGACGTCACATCCATCACCATTTTCTGTATTACCATCATCACATTCTTCTCCAGTTTCTACCCTTCCATTCCCACAGACTGCAGGGGTAATCCATGCAGGTGAATCGGCTTGAGATAGCTCGACCTCTACAGTATTACTTCGATCTTGTGTTGTAGACGGTGCAAAATCTTGTCCTGCAAACTTTAACTGGAATGTGCCTATTCCTAGTGCGGATACACTCGGTGCACGTACTTCAAAGTGTCTCTCGACGCCATCATTAAGAGTGATGAACAAATCATTACCACCATTCTGTGATGTAAATATTACGCTACGATCATTTTCGATTCTTCCACCAAACCATTTTACATTTGGGGCGTCATCATCATCACTTGTATCATTATCTAGCCATATTGTGATTCCTTCTGTATCACTATTGCTCACTGCGTATTCCAGAGAACCCTGAGACACTTCAAATTTTGTATGTGCCACATCTACCTTTCCGCCTTCTGACCATATACTAAATTGAAGAAGGGGAACGTCGACTGGGCTCGTTGGTGGAAAGGTTCCACCGTTACCAATAAACTTTTGCTTGATGTAAACAACAGGGTTTGTACATACGGCTGAACATTCGTCATTTCCATCTGTGTTTCCATCATCACATTCTTCACCCTCTTCTATAATTCCATTTCCACATACAGCTGCTAGCGAAACTCCTTCACCACACTTTGCGTATAGATCCTTTTCACTCATTATGTAATACCGCCTTCCTTCTTTAAATGATCGTAGAGTATTAATCGAACCATACTGTGGGTTTGCATCCAGTTCCGCTGGAGAGATCCAGAAGTCTCCAGTAAATGGAGGTTCATCACCAGTGAATTCGTAAGCCCATGCTCTGGCAGATCCAAGGTCATTGGCATCTACGCTCACTTCAGCGCCACCTTGGCACGTAAAGAAGTTGTGCGCATCTGCTGGGAGTGTCACTCCGGCAGCGACTTGTTCTGCAGAAAACTCGTTCACAGGGATATTTTGCACCTGTCCGAGTAGAGAACGGTTAGTTGGAAGTTGCTGAGATGCAAGTGCAAGACCGACAACGGTCGCCACGACAGCTAACTTCTTTTGAGAAGTGTTCATACGAAAAAAGGGTATTGATGTGAATATTCGTAAATATTATAGCATTTTCACGCCATTTTTACCATTCCTTATATAGGGCTGCTGAGATTTACGTAGCCTGATGCTCAATGCGTCGCTCGCGAATCACGTTTACCTTAATAACTCCAGGGTAGGTGAGTTCGTTCTCGATCTTCTCGGCAATATTCTTAGCAAGCTTTTCTTGCTCGAGGTCGTTTATCTTCTCTGTGTCTACATAGACACGAATTTCGCGACCTGCAGAGATGGCAAATGCACGGCGTACTCCATCGAAGCTCTTTGCAGCTTCTTCCAGCTCCTTAAGCCTCTTAACGTAGGCTTCCATAGATTCCCTACGAGCACCTGGGCGAGCACCAGAGATGGCATCGGCAGCTGCAACAACAAAGGCCTCAGCAGATGCAATAGGGATATCTTCGTGGTGAGCTGCAACACAGTGTGTTACTTCGTCACGGATCTTAAACTTCTTACAGATCTCTACTCCAATCTCAACGTGCGTACCGGATACTTCGTGGTCGAGCGCTTTACCCATATCATGTAGCAGACATCCTTCTACAACAATCTGCGGATCTGCACCGATTTCTTCTGCCATAACACGACCAATGTTTGCCATTTCTACACTATGCTTAAGGATGTTTTGTCCGTAGCTAGTGCGGAAACGAAGTCTTCCGATAATCTTGAGGAGCTCTGGTGGATACCCAGTAATTCCAAGTTCTTCTGTTGCGCGCTTTCCGAATTCCATCATCATCTTCCCTACCTCCTTCTTCATCTTCTCTACAACTTCTTCGATACGTGCTGGCTGAATACGTCCATCCTTTAGGAGTTTTTCCATAGAGAGTTTAGCGACGTACCTTCTTGCAAGGTCGTAACCGGAGATAATGATCGCCCCTGGTGTGTCATCGATAATAATATCGACACCGGTAGCTGCTTCGAACGCAGTAATGTTTCGTCCTTCTTTTCCAATGATCTTTCCTTTTAAGTCATCAGAAGGTAGCTGCACGATGGTCGATGTAGATTCAGAAGCAACCTCAGCGGCATAGCGCTGCATAGCCTCTGCCATGATGTTCTTTGCCTTCTCTTCATAGAGCTCTTCCATATCTTTCTCTTTAAGTTTGATTTGGCCTGCAAAGTACTCCGAGAACTCGGATTCTACTTCTTCTTTTAACTGTGTTTTGGCATCCTCTTGAGATAGCTTTGCAACACTTTCTAGCGCTTCACGGTGCTTTGCAGATGCATCAGTAAGCTCTGTCTTTAGTTCCTCGACTTTAGATTCACGCTCTTCTACTGTCGTACGCTGATGCGCAACTTCTTGTACCTTTTCGTCGAGTTGCTTTTCTTTTTCTTCTAAGCGGCCTTCTTGCTGCTCAAGTTTCTTCTCGAGTTCTCCAGCCTGAATTTTCGCTTCGGCAATAATTTCTTTCGAACTAGCCCTAGCCTCTGCCTCTGCAGTTTTTACTTGATTCCGTGATTCGGAAACCTTGCTTTGGACTTTTTGTAGTTCGCGTTCTTGAGCAGTGATTTGCTGCTGCATTTTATCGCTTACCTTTTTGCCCTTAGAAAACCAGAAGAATCCTACGGTAAGACCGAGGAGTACTCCGGCAGATAGTCCTAAGAATACGATGACATATTGCTGTTCCATGGTTGAGAGTTGAAGGAAGTACTTGCTTGATACTTCTGTAGCTCTAGGCGCGTGCGTGCTGTGATCTTGGAGTGGTTCGTACGTCTGATTGGACGTTGTTAGATCAAATTAAAGCGTTTCCTTGCGTCTTTCCTAGAGTGACAGAAATTGTCGGTCTCTATAGTAGTCGATTTTACCTAAAAATGCGAATTGCATATTTTGGCTTATGTAAAGGAAAAAGTACATACCGTCCGGAAAAATACATAGTTTTTATAGCCATTGTTCTGCCTGTAGACAGAACTTGCTACAAGGCTCTCTGTAGCGGAAAACACGATTAGCCCTGTAGCAAGCCAAAGAGATCTATCGCTCCTCTTGCGTTTTACTGCTGAAATATAAGGCCAATGCGATACTTGATTTTCATTATTGGTATGATTATTCCAACAGTCACCTATGGACAGGTAGTGATCTCTGAGGTGATGTGGGTGGGGTCTGAAATCTCAACTGCTGATGAGTGGTTAGAGCTGAGCAATATTTCTGATGAGACAGTGAGTCTTTCTGGGTGGACGATAACCAAGCGCTCATCTGATGGTGGAGATACGGAGATGATTTTGTTTTCGGAAGATGCACAGATACTTGCTGGAGATTTTTTTCTGATCGCAAATTATGATGCAGAAAAATCTGCTCTCTCTGTCTCGCCAGATTTGGTTTCCACATCAGTCTCACTGGCAAATTCCAAGCTGTATTTACAGTTGATAGACGAAGAGGGGGAGGTGGTAGATGCAGTAGATGACGGTACGGGTTCTCCTTTTGCTGGAGGGAAAACCCCGTATGCGAGCATGGAAAGAATCGATCTAAAATCTTCGGGTGAGGAGGCAGACAACTGGAAGAGTGCAGAGGTATCCGTTGGGTTTGATGAGGGGGTGGAGGTGATGGGAACGCCAGGCAAGGAGCGCGGGGATACTTCCCCGCAGATGAGTAGTAATTCCAGCATGCATTCTGAAGCATCTTCTTCGCAATGCGGGCAGGTATGCCCGCTCTCAAAGATTCGCATTACCGAAGTTCTCCTCAATCCAAAAGACTCCGAAGACTACGAGTGGATAGAACTCGGAAATTTAGGAACCGAACCAGTTGATATTACGGGGTGGATT
>Ga0209402_10000714_pt1 | contig 38741 bp, 45 predicted proteins | sample ArcticOcean_MG_C_3_FD_187437 | JGI IMG/M metagenome (GOLD analysis project Ga0209402, IMG submission 187437) | Marine microbial communities from western Arctic Ocean - ArcticOcean_MG_CB8_126 (SPAdes) (version 2) | ecosystem: Environmental > Aquatic > Marine > Oceanic | place: Arctic Ocean... | reverse complement strand
AGAGGTAAATATTACACACGTATTTCTAACTTATTAGTACTTTTGTAGAGGTTTAGAGAACTATTGTAGTAGTTTAAGAGAGAATTTGGTAGAATTTGGGGGAGAGAAGAGAATTTCATAGCCTACAGCAACTTTATATCATTAACCTCAACAAAACAGTTACAATAATTTAACTTAAGATGTATTCATTCCCAGAACTTAATCATTTTCTTTCTTGATACACTTATTTCCTTTGATAAATTAATAATATTAGGTGCGAGCCTTCTAAAAAAACCACCGCACGAGAAGAAGGTCTCTAAACAGGGTTCTGAGTTGACTTTCATGGCTTCCTATCCCTTGCTATCACTACATCTCCAGGTTTGTTGGTCTAATATGGTGTGACGTGGATTAAATTTTAACACATAATAATAATTACATGTGTCTTTATAATGAGTATATTATAAATGTAACAAATATAGAGAAATATGAAGAGTTTTAAATGGGGAGTTAGTTTATTTTTAGTATATGTATTAGTATCTTTAATATATACTACAGTTTCAATAATTAAATCACTTATTTACTCTATAATTTAAAAAATAACAACGTATGAGTCACAATTTAACCCTGTATGATAATCAATACGAGCTAGAGAGCTATGAGGTTGTATTTATACAGAATTTTAAAGACACTCACTCAATGAAAAAGTCTTTAGATTCAGTAACTGAACTACAAGCAAAAAGAATTAACGCTACATTAAGAACTGGTAAATCAGCATTAGCATTAGCCTTTAAGGATTTTGTAGAATCAGACCCAGTACATCCAGAAGCTAATAAAATAGTTATATTGGATAATTTAATATGGATAATGAACCAAGCGAAAGCTGAGAGTGATACCCAAGGTGTATTAAGAGCTATAACAGAAATCAATAAGATGATAAAAGGTAATTTAACCTCATCTAAAGAAAGTAGAGTTATAGAAAAGCATATGATTGGGATTATAGATTTAACTAAGACACAAAACGAACCTAAAACAATAGATATAACGTAATGGCAAAACCAACATGTAATGTAGACGTATGGGATTTAGCTTACCAAGAATTATTGGTACAAGCCCATGCACAAGATACTCAAGTAACACCTCAAGAAAACTGTGAAGACATTTTTGTAACAGGTGCAAAGATTTTAGCTAATAATGCTAAGAAATACGAAATTAAAAAATAAAAGATATGTATAGACCATTGCCAGAAAATCTTACGATAAAAAAATCTAAAATAGATGGGATAGGTTTATTTGCAGTAAATGATATTGCAAAAAATACAGATTTAGGAATAACGCATATACTTAATAAAGACTATAAGCACGATTATATAAGAACTCCTTTAGGTGGATTTATTAATCATAGCGAAACACCTAATGCAGAGCTGGTGGACTTAGGTAGTACAATGCGTATTTCAACACTTACTTTTATAGAGTCAGGAGAAGAGGTTAAAATTAAATATAGACTTTATAAATTATAAAAACTAAAAATAAAACAAATGCTTAAAAACTTTAAATTAGGAGACAAGGTAGAAGCAGTTATTAAAGCTGTAGTACCAGAAGCAATCATTAAGAAAGTACAAGGAAAAACAGAAGAAGGTAAAGAACCTGGATGTGGTTGTGCTAAAAGAAAGAAATGGTTGAACGAATTAACTTAAAAAAAATATTATGCAGAAATTATCATTATCAGAATTAAGGGAATTATACCCAAGTATTAAAGCTACATCTAAGAAAAAATTTCTTGAGCTAGTAGCTGAACAAGAAGAAGTAATAGTAGAAGAAGTTGTAGTAGAAGTACCTAAATTAAATTCAGATGAATTAACTTGGTACAATATAGTAGAATATATAATAGGAGAATCTAAAGGTAATAAAAAGATATTAATTAAGACAGAATCATCTTTCGATGCAGACTTCTTATTCCAACATCTTAAAGAAAAGTTATTTCCTTTGTTAGAAGAGTCAGGTACTATGTTAATGGCTAGTTCTAGTCGTAGAGATATGCATGTAAATGGTACTCTATACGTTAGATTAGTATGTCAAGCTAACTATGACCATATTAAAAGATTAATTAATTACAATACGTTTAAATCAGTTGTAAATTAATGAGTAATGTTCAGCAGATAAAGCTTTACAATCCCTCTAAACCTCAACTAGCAGCAAATGATGTAGTTTATGGTAAGAAACCATTTATTACATGTTTAAAATACGGAAGGCAAACTGGAAAGTCATATTGGGCTTTAATGGATATGTTGTACAGGGGAATGAATAAACCTAATCAGAAGATTAGATTCATCACACCAGCATATTCTTTAGCCACAAAACACATGCAAACCATAGACAGTATGTTTAATGGATTTGAGGACGTGAAAGACAAAATTTTCAAGAAGATAAGATATAAGGAGCAGGAGTACACGTTTCACAATGGTACTGTTGCTTCTTTCCTTTCAGCTGAATCCGAAGATAACTTAAGAGGTGACACTTGTCACTTTATGTATATCGATGAAGCTGCTTTTATGAAGGAAACTACTTATACAGAGATTTTATTACCTATGCTTACTCGAACTAAAGGTCGTGTAGCTATGTTTAGTACTCCTAATGGAAAGAATTGGTTTTATGATATATATCAGAAAGGATTAAAGCCTGAAAACCATGATTTAGTGTACTCACTAGATGCTACTTACGAAGATTTATCAGAGCAAGATGATTATGACGATATATTAAGAGTTATTATGGCTCTAAAGGACACTATGTCAGCAAATGCATTCAACCGAGAGGTAATGGGTGAGTTTATATCGGATAAATCATTGTTTGCAGGAGTTGCAGACGCTAGAAAGACAAAAGAATGGTACAATGACTACAATAAGCAGTCTATTGAGTATCATAACTCTGTCAGAATCGCTCCTAAGAAGTTTATTGGTGTAGATATAGGTGTTGTAAATGACTTTACCGTATTAACGTGTATAGATATAAATAACGTTGTTGTAGATATCGATAGATTTAATATGTCGGACGAGAGATACACTCACAAAGAATTTAAGGAAAGAATATATAAATTTTATAAGAAACACGAAGCAGATTTGGTTTCTTGTTACATGGAAATAAATAATAAGGAGTTATTGTTTGATGAACTACTAGATGAGTACCAAATGTACAAGTTAAATGAAGTTAGAACCTCTGCAATGAATAAACCAGTAATGGTTGACCAACTTATTAAATTATTCGATGAGTATGCTATTACCATACCGTTTAATGAAGAGTTAGAAAAGGAATTATATGCTTTTTCTTCTATTCAAAACAAGGTGACAGGTAAATGGCAATATAAAGGCTCTGAAGGTATTCATGATGACATGGTTATGTCTTTAATACTTGCAGTAGTATGTAAAAATGAAGAAACAGCAACTGGATATACAGAAGTTTACTAATGAAAAAAATAACTTTAAGAAATCAGAAAGAGCTTGAGTCTTTAAGGGACGATTCTATGAAAGTTAACAGTATTGATGAACTTTTACTTAGAAAAGTACTTGAAGATTCATTACATGATAACGGAATAGAGAACTTTAAAGAAATTACAAACTTAAACAACATTTCTTTTGGTCATTTTATATTAATAGAGAAGATTTTAAGTGTCGAGAATCTATCTCCAGACGAAAGAGTTGCAATGCTATCTCCAATAATTTTAAGACCCTTAAATGAGCTTAAAATAGATAATGAAGATGCAGTAAAAGAAGGTGAACATAAAGAATCTGTACTTGATGAAAATATAGGTAATATATATGGAGCTTTTAATAGATTTATGGAGGTTAGAAAAATTTATTTATATAAAACCTATAATGGAGTTATATATGAGACTCTTGATGAAGATGAAGATGATGAGGAAGAGAAAGAAGGGACTAATGTTGGTTCTAGTACCTCAGCTCGTGCTTTTCATACAAAAAAGTTCTTTTGGAACAGTATGATATCGGATGTAGCAAGTAATGATATATTTAAGTTTAGCGAAGCTGTGGAATTAATGATGTATGTCGTTATGCCATTCTTAGCAGAGAAAAGAAGTTTACAAATAGTTGAATATCTAGAAGCTAAGGCTGCTAGTATGTAAAAAATAAGATATGATAAATAGTCACAAAGAACTCATGGCAGAAATTAAGCTTTTTGCTGAGAAAATGGAATTAATAAAAGACTTTAGGTATATGAAAGATACCGAAAAGATTATAGATGAAGTAAATGCTTCAGAACCAAGAGTATTAGTTGTAGGAGTTGATAGTATTACTTATGATGACCAAAATTATAATCAAACAATGTCATATAGCTTTGTAATGGCTGATGAGACTATCTATGATACTGATTCTGTAATAAATTCAGAAGAAGAGAACATATTTTGTGTATCTGCTTTAGGTGATTACTTAAAGTATATTGCTGACGGTGAAATAGAGTTACAAGGAGTTAACTTATCAACAGAACAAGTAGGAGAAGGTATATTTACATCTATATCTGGTAAATTTGAATTTATAATTAAAAGAAGTCCTTCTTACTGGAAAAAGATGGAAGAATATAACGTGTAATGAGCATAGTATATGGCGCACCAGATGATTTCTTTGCAGCATTGCAATCAAGAATGTCAGCTGAAGAGAAAGGACAAAACAGAACTGAAAGTGATAGTGGTGATACGTCATCATTTAAGTCAAATAAATTAAGAGGTTCTATATTTGATACTGTTGCTGGAGTAATGCAACCTGACAGGAAACTTATTACAAGATACGAGCAATTAATAAAATCTAGTTACGAAGTTAGAGCTAAATTAGAATTAACTAAAAGTAAACGTGCATATGTAACAAGAAGCAATAGACCTACATACCAAGGAGTTGGATGGGCTTTAGGTGATAAACCAGGAGGACTATATAGAGAGTTTAAAGCTGAGGTTTTTGTTAAAGTAACTAAACCTAAGAATGGAGTAGTAGAAATTGTGTTTGAGGTTGTTCCAGATTTCAAGAAAACACCATGGGGAGAAGGTTTAGCATTAGATAGGTCTCCTAAACAAGTATCTAGGAATAGTATATTAGGTTGGATATGGCAGAAACAAAAAAATGGTCATTTTAGAATGGGAGCTAAGAAAATGTCTGGTATTAGACAGAATAGTGGTGCTTCAGAAATAAAAGGAAAGATTTCTACATTAATAAATGGTATCGCTATTGCTATACAGAAAACTATGGCTAAAAAATCTAAACCTCCAGTATTAAAAGATTGGTACAGGTTAGATAAGAATAAAAGGCTTGAATTAGCTTTTAGAAGCGATGTAGATAAAAAAGGTGCTTACTATAGAGCGCAGATAAGAAAAAATATAATTAAGAAAATAAACGCAGCAAACTAATGGCAAGTAAAAATAAAAGTGTAGTAGAAATTGCTTTAAAGTATTACATAGACGGTAAGTCATTAATAGAGGCTCAAGCTCAAGCTGAGAAAGAGTTTGCAAAAGCTAATAGTAAGACAAGTGCTAGGAGTAGACAGAAGCAACAAGCTGACCAGAAAAGAATACTTAACGAGTCTAAGAAATTAAATACACAGTTAAGAAGAGCTGAAGTTAAGAACAAGAAAAAGGGAGATGCAGAGAAGTTAGCTTTAGATAAAAAGTATGCTGCTGATAGAAAAAAGACACTTATAGGAGGGTTTGATAACTTTGGAGCTAAAGTAGGAACAATAGCTTCTTATGGTGCGGCTATAGGGATTATAGGTGCTGTTAAGAAAGCATTTGAATTCGCTGTTACATCTGTAATAGAATTTGAGACTGCATTTACTGATTTAGCTGTTAAGTCTGGATTTACTAATAAAGAAATGGCTGATGTATCTAATACAATAATGACGGTTGCTGCTTCTACTAGATTCTCTACTATGGAGATTGTTGGTGCTGCCACTGCTTTAGGTAAATTAGGTTTCGAGGCTTCAGATGTTGGAGAGATATTACCTAATCTTGCAAACGTTGCTGCGGCAACTGGAGAGAGCTTACAGCAGACTGCTGAGATACTAGGAAAGGTAATTAATGCTTATGAATATACTGCTGCACAATCAGGTATTATATCTGATAGAATGGTTGATATATTTAACAATTCAGCATTGAATCTAGAGAAATTTAATACAGCATTCTCTTATGTTGGTTCTGCTGCTGCATCCACAGGAACATCTTTTGATGAACTTACTGCTGCAATGGCAATACTATCTGATAGAGGTATTACAGCTTCTAAAATTGGTACAGGATTAAGAAATGTGTTTACAAAATTAGGTAGAGAAGGTGATTCTTTACGAGATATATTACAACGAGTTAGTGACGAGCATTTATCTTTTTATGAGGTTGCTGAATTAGTTGGTAGAAGAGCTGCCAATCAATTATTTATAATGGCAAACTCTTTAGATGAATTTGATGCAAATGTAGCTAGGTCTATGAATGATTATGGAGAAGCTTTAAGAGCTGCATCTATACAGCAAAGTACATTCCAGGCTAAATGGGATATTATGCAGAATTCATTTAAAAATTACTTTGCTCCTGTGTTTGACCCAAATCAAGACTTTAGAACAGCAATGAAAGAGTCTATTGGCCTAATGGATGTAATAAATTCTAAGTTTGGTAAAGATAACTCTGAAGCTATAATGACTAGGATGATAACTTTATTCCCAACGCTACGTGAGGATTTTGAAAAACTTAAAGAATCTATGTCACCAGACTCTTCTGATAATGATGTTTTTTATCAGATGAGAGATAACATATTGGCTCAAAAAAGAATTCTTAATATGAGTGGTGAGTCAATGAAAATTAATGCTGAAGAAATAAAGCTATTAGGAGAACATAGTAAGGCTATAACAGGTTTAATGGGTGCTTTAGAGGGTAATAGTTTCTCTGAATCTATGCTTAAATTAGATGAAGCTAAAATTGCAAATGCTGCTGAAAAATTAGCTATATTATTTTCTAAGGAAATAAATAACGCTATAGAGAAGACTAATTCATATAGAGGTACTGATAAATCAAATGATTTTATAGATACTATATTTGGAACTGAAGAGCAGTTTAAAGTTGGTTTAGCTAAGTTAAAAGAATACGGTACGGTTACTCAAGCACAGTATGAATTCTTAATGAAAAACTTTAAAACTCAACAAATAAATTTACTAAGAGCTGAGGCTGATAGTGGCGGTCAAACCATTGTAAAAGGAGGTACTGATACTTTAGTTAACGTATTGAAAGAGAAGTACTTAAATAAAATACAATCTTTAAAAGAAATAAATAAAGGCTCTCTTAAATTTACAACAGATTCTTTAGCTAGTAATAAGAAACAGATTCAAAGAAGTATTGATGAGATGGATGCTGTATCTGATGAGCTATGTGAGAAGTTTCCATTAGCAGCTGCTTCTATGGGAATTGTATGTGATAAGAAAGGTAGAAAAAAGACAGAGAAAGTTGAGCGTTTTGAAAGAAATGCAGAGATGGATTCTAGATACGAGATTGATAAGAACAAGTTAGAGATACAATATAGAAATGAAGATGACCCAATAAAAAAGAATCGTATTAATGATGATTTAATACATCTTGAACAAATGTACAGGGATGAACTTAATAATCTATATGAAAAGTATCTAAAAAGACAGGAAGATGCTAGAGCAGGTTATATAGCTAGAAACCCTACTCAGAAAGATGCTTTCGATAGAAACATGACATCTGTAGCTGCTAATCAAACTAAAGACTCTGCAACTGGAGAAAAGAATCAAGATAAGTATGACTTAAGAGACAATGAGTCTAAGCAAAGTAGATACGAAGCTGAATTCAATGAAAAGCAAAAGTATGCCTTAAAAATGGCTATACTTAACAATCAGTTAAAGAAATTAGATAGAGGTGACTTTAAAGGTCGTAAGGCTTTAATGGATGAGATGAATAAGGAGACTAAGGATTATTATAGGAAAGAAGTTAAAGATATAACTAAATTCTTTGATGATTTAGAGGCTGAAATAATACATCTTGAATATGAAAATGAGAGATTAAAGATTCGTAAGAAAAACCCTGTAGATATAAGTGCTAAGAAAGAGCTTTTCGGTAAAAAAGACGGTACTATAGATAAAGCTTTAGCAGATGAGCAGAAAGCATTAAAAACTGGTAATAAAAAGGATACAGAGGACTTTGATTACCTAGGTGCTAGTATAGGTGCTTTTGACGAGATTACTGGATTAATAACTCAAGCAGGTGAAGCTAGATTAGTTGTTATGCAACAACAAGCAGATGCTGAGTTAGCTATAATACAAGGTAGGCATGAAGCTGAAATGGGTATTCTAAATAGCGCACTTAGTGCAGGTATTATATCTCAAGATGATGCTGCTGCTGCTAAGGAAAGAGCTGATAAGAGAAAGATACAGAAAGAGAATAAAGTAGCTAAAAAGATGTTTGATGCTCAAAAGAAAATCGACATGCAGACAGCTATCTTTACAGGTATTAGTTCTACAGCGCAAGCTATTGCACAAGCATTTGCTAATTCACCTAACCCAGTTGCGGCAGGTATATTTGCAGGTATAAGTACTGCAGCTATTGCAGCTTCTACAGTGATGAACGTTAAAGGTATTAGTCAAAGAAAGTTTGTACCTAAAAAGTATGCTGATGGTGGTATGGTTCATGGTGCTTCTCATGCTGCAGGTGGTGTTCCATTTACAGTTAGAGGTAACGGAGGTTATGAAATGGAAGGTGGTGAATTTATTGTAAATAAAGAATCTGCTAAAAATAACTTAGCTGAATTAGAAAGAATAAATGGTAAAACTAGAACAGGTAAACGTAAGTTTGCTACAGGTGGAACAGTTGCTGATAATTTAGAAAGCACTAACAGTTCTATAAATGACGCTTTATTAGAAGCTTTAAATAAACCTGTAAGAGCATTTGTTACTACTCAAGATTTAGAAAAATCTGAAAGTGAGCGTAATGCATTAACTAAAAGGACTAGTTACTAATATAATGAGTATATTATAATTAAAGAAATAAATATGATATTACAACTAAAAACAGAAACATCACCAGGGGTATTTATTTACAAACCCCTAGATGTTTTCGAAGACTTTGAGGTTATGTATAATCATCAATTCGAAGATTACAAGAGTCTTGCTGGAAGAAAAATACCTTATACTAATAAGTTTAAGATACCTACTACTCCAAACAATAGAGTTCTTTGTGGATTACCTATTGATGCTAATTACCCAGTATCTAGAGATGTAGATGGAAAGATGTTTTATTCTAACGGATTAATTGCTTTTGACTTTATAGCTAGTATTGAAGGTCAACAAATAGATGTTCTACAACCTTATATAGAGATTTCAGTAATAGATATTATATCTAATGCTTTGAAACAACTTAATAAATGGAAGATGTCAGACTTTTTTGCAGATGTTAATAACACTCAAAGAAGATACGTAGATTTAACTACTGATGTATTTGTTTACGGTGCTAATAATTCAACTAACACATCTTTGGACGAGATGTTTACATTTCCTTTTTATAATTTTAATAATAAAAACGTAATGTTTGCTTATGACCCAATGAGAAAGTTGAGTCAATTACAACCTACATTTACTTTATGGAAATTAATAGAAAATATATTTTCATTTGTTGGTATAGATGTTCAATCTGATTTTTTAAAACTAGATAATGAACTATACCCAGGGATTAAAGCAAATGAGTTAGGATTGACTTTACCTATGGTTCCTATGACTAGTGATACTCATCAATGGTCAGCTGACTGTAAGTTCTCAGGTATAGCGAGAGTTCCTGAAGTTGCACAAACTAGATTAGCAGGAGTTCCAAGTCAAATGCCTTCATCACCTTTCTTGACTCCAGATAACTTTATGGTCACTGATTTATCAGCTGAGACAATGAAGTTTAATTACGATAGAGCAAGTGATAAGTATTACAATACAAGTCCACTTACTCCTGCGGAATATACAACTATTAGAGAGCAAGAAAATAACGCAACAGCAGGTTCTTTTTGTGCTACAGTTGATGGTAAAGCTAAAATTAATTTAAGTAAAATACAATCAAATACAGAAGATATATATTTCTACATACATCAATTCAACAGAGAGTCAGATAATATAAATGTTGACGGAATACCTGTATGGACAAGTTCTCAAGATACACTTACACCATATGCTTTACATAGTGGTATAACTATTCCTGACATGGATGTTGTAATGGTTATATCTGATGATATGGAAAATATACCTGGATATTTCTATGAGCAAACATGGACTAACACATCTACATCTTATAATATAAATGAAGGTGTTGTTTGTGGTAATGCTGTTTACACAGGTGTTAAAGTACCTGGAGGAGCTTTTACTGTTGAAGATTGGGATGATACATCTGGATTTGAATTTAGGTTAGATTTTAACGATGATACAGAAATGTTTCTTAACTTAGAGGCTAATAAAAGAATAAATATTACATTTATACTAGTACCTAAATTAAATACTACTATAACTATAGATGCTCAATGGAGAAATAATAGAATAGTTAACGGTTCTTATACAGATTTTTTCTATGATGTAAGAACAGAGATAACTCAAGGATATATTAAACATAGCTTTATAGGTACTGAGGTTTCAGGATGGGAAGATGAGAATATGGTTCAGGCTAAATATTATTGGGGACTTTATCCATCAGCAGATGGTGACGGAACAAACTTTACTTATCCATTAAATCTATCAATGGAGTTTACAGAGGCAACAATGATGCCTACTGGATTCACATCAGGTACTTATTCTAGTGAAACAATAATGAATGAAGCTGTAATAGATATGGTTGAAAGCATGAAGTCTGTTAAGGATTATAAGTTAATAGATGTTGTAAAAATGATTTCTCAAAGATTTAATTTGAAATTTTATTCTACAAGTGATGGAGTTATACATTTAGATACTAATGAAAATAGATTATCAGGTGTTTCTTATCATATAGACCATTTAACAGATACAGGAGTTGCTGTTGAGTTTACAGATAATGAAATAGGTGTTATTAATATAAAAGATACTAACCCTGCATTTTACGATGTAGATTTTAATAGATTAGATAACAATATTGTATCTGACGTAAAAAGAGATGAGGTTACAATGAGCTTCACTAGTGCTATTGTTAATGATAAAATGTTTAGAGACGAATATGATGATAGTTCTTTTGGGATATTAGCTACAGGATTAAGTTCTAATCACTTTGGAGTATCTGACAGGAAACAAGAACCTGCAACAGCTTTAAAACCAATATTTACATTTCTTGAAAGTGAACAAAATAATTTATGGTTTCCTATCAATGAATGTTCTTTAAGCACATATAATTACGATGTTGATTTTATAGAACCTCAGCTAGATGCTGCTTTTTATAATTCTTTTAGAACCGTACAATTTACAACATATTTAAAAGCTGTATCATTACACGATACTGGATTTAATTTAATTAGTTTTGTAGATGATAAAGCTCCTATAGAGCCTAGAAATTTATATATGCAAACATGGTTTCAGAATATAATGGATAGGGTTAGTGATGAGTCAGTTATATTGTCTCCAGATTTATATGCTTCAGAAGCTACATTGAAATTCTTAATGGACTTTCCTACGTTATTATACAAAGGAGAAGAATGGGAATATCAAGGATTAAATGATTATCCACTATCCAGTAAGAGAGGTGGAATGATAAATGTTAAATTGATTAAGAAGAAGTTATGGTCGAGAAACGGTGCGCCTACAATGCCTTTAAACCACATTGTTAACGACCTGTTTCAGGCTGTATGGGATGCTTCTACAGATGATGTAGCTGTTACTGGTTATAATGTATATTTAGACGGTTATTTTATTACAACTGTAACTAATACATCTTATAATCATACAGGATTAACTACAGGTCAATCGTATTACTTTGGAGTATCTGCAATAGATGCTGATGGTAATGAAAGCGAGGTTAATTGGACAACTGATTTAGCTGCTACTCCTGATATCGCAGTTACGCCTGATGCTCCGATTATGACTTACAGTAATATTACTTGTGATGGAGTTACTATGTCATGGACTGAACCTTACGATAACGTAGGTGTTGTTTCTTATAATATATATGACGGAGGTACATTGTTAACTAATGTTGCCAGCACTGTATTGTCTTATAATTACATAGGCTACACAGGCTCTTCGTCAGTATCTATTAGTGTATCTGCTTTAGATGCTGCAGGAAATGAAAGTACTCGTTTAGGTCAAAGTGTTATTATACCATCTTGTTTTTTATCAGCTCCTACAGGTCTTTCTGTATCTGATATAACGGAGAGTCAAATAAGATTTAACTATAACGCTTCTTCAGACCTTAGGGTTGATTCATATAGGATAACTAAGAATGGTGTTTTTTATACAAATACAACACAGTCAAGTATTTTATTTACAGGATTAACATCCTCTACAAATTATACTTTTGGTGTTAGTTATATAGACACAGGTGTAGAGACATCTAGTGAAACAACTATAGTAGGAACAACATCTGCGTCAGCTATTTATACGTTATTTTCTTTAAGTGATAGTTACACAACTGAAGCTAATGCATGTAGTAGTACTGATATAACTTATTCTTTTTATCATGATGGAGTAGGTAATGAACCAGTTATTGGTGATAAAGTTCGTCAAAACGAGTTTAGTATAATACCACCTAATGGATGGTATAAACTTATAGGTACGACCTCTGTTATATATTTAGATAACGGTACAGTTACTAATAAATCATTATGTGCATAATAAATTAAAATAAATAAATGGAACCAATTAGGAATAATAGATTTAGAATAGGGAGTAGTGTAGATATATACCACTCCCCAGTCTATGAGGCTTACACAGTCTCTATAGTAGAAATAATTGAAGGAACTGGTCTTAGGTACACAATGACGTTACCTATTGATGCAGACATTACTTTAAATCAAGTTCAGACTGGAGATTACGCAGCTTTTGGATTTGGTGTAGGTGTTGTAAATCAAATAGCATCTGAAGGAAATGTATTTAACATTACATTTGAAACTAGTGCTTGGTTACACCCTGAGGTACAAACGCATCTTGGAGGTGAGATTCAACACGTTCTATTTTTCAAATCAGATTCGAATGTAGAGAATGGTTTTCTCGTAGCGAATTACAAAGAAGAAGTTTCTATAGCTAACTATGGTTATGCTAGAACAGTTTACAATACGGAAGTAAAAGGTGAATTAGTTCTAACGCCAATCAGGAGAGTTGAGGACGGAGCTTTATCTAATATTTTATATAGTACAGGGTATATTTTGAAGTCTTGTAATACAGAGCAATATTCACATTCAAGTTTATGGGACGGAAGTTTTCCTTTAGGTTTTAGTGGTGCTTCTGTTTACCCTTCAAAGAAGCGTGCTTCACTTGCTAAGAGGAAATTAACCTCTAGAGGTAGAAAGACAAAAACTAGTATGGTATTTGAATTATTAGGTTAGGTGTTATAATGAGTATATTAATATAAATAAGAATTATGAAATACAACGGATTAGATGTTTATGACATAACACTTGGAAAGGATGATATTGGAATCAAAGCAACGTCTTTAGTTACGTTACCAGCTATGGAATCTCAATTTCTCCATTTCAATGAGGACAAGCCTCAATTCACTTTTGCTAGTGAAGAAAAAAGAGAGCTTATCGGAGCTATAATGATTCCAGATAAGTTAATCTACAGAAATATTGATGGATTTAAATTTTGGGTCAACTTTACTGCTGAAACGATTAGAGAACTAACAAGCAAGATGATTAAGTCTGGGACTGCTGGGTTATTTACTATTCAACATAAGCATGACGCAAATGAAGGAGATATTGATGTTCAAGAAGTTTGGATTAAGGAGTCAGAAAATGATAAGTCTATTGACTTTGGAATTGAAGAACCTATCGGAACATCATTTATGAAAGTAAAAGTAAACAATGAATTAATCTGGAATGAGATTAAGGAAAGTGGATTGAATGGATTTAGCATAGAGCTAGACGCATCAATCGTAGAGAAAAACGAATTATTATTTAACAAAGAGGAAGAACCTAAAAAAGAAGTAACAATGAACATTACAGACGTATTCACAAACAGTGTGGAAGTAAACGGTGTTAAATTACATTTCAATTCTGACTTAAAAAAGAACACTTACTTAGTGACTGAAAATGAAGCAGGTTTGCCAGAGGCATACACTGGAGATTTTAGTTATGAGTCTATTAACTACAATGTAGTTGACGGTGTTGTTTTAGAGACAGTGAATGTAGAATTAAGCACAAAAGAATCTATCGAAAGCCTAAGCGCAGAATTTGCAGCGGTTAAAGAAACTATGGAAAACATTATGTTATCTAAAGCATCTTTAGAAGAAAAAGAAGCTGAATTAGCTTTGTTACAAACTCAGTTTGAAGCAGACAAAGAAGCATTCGCAGCATTAAAAGCAACAGGAGTTCAAAAATTTGAAATCAATTTATCAAAAGCAATCGCTGATAAAGGCGTAGCAAGTAAAAACTGGTTAAGTAAATTTTAATTAGTAAAATAATAATATTTAAAAATAAACAAAATGGCAGTAACTATTGCAGCATTAGAATACGGTAACAGAACCGAATCTGAATTCATCGCACAAACTATAATCAGCGCAGGAATTCAAGAACACTTTTCATTATTTGACGGTGTTAAAGACAAACAACAAATTCCAGTATTCGCAGGTTCTTTATCTTGGGGTACAGATTTATGTGTATTTGACCCTCAATCAGTAGTATCTATTGATGAGAAAGAATTTGTAACTAAGAATTACAAATGGGCATTTAAAAATTGTAAGACAGCTTTACAACGTTCTTACAGAAGTTTAATGCTTAAACAAGGACAGAACAATCAAGAGACTATGGATTCAGACTTTAAAGACTGGGTATTCGATTATTTCTCTAAATTAGCTTCTAAGCATATCGGAACTTTAGCTCACGATGAACTTGCAACTCAAATTACAGCAGATGCAAACGTGAACAAAACTTCAGGTGCTTCAGGAACAGCAGCTTTATTAATTGACCCAGCAACAGTATTAGCTGAGTTACAAGTTGTTTTCAAATTAATGACTGAAGAAATGTATTTATCTAACTTCAGCGTTAATGGTGTAGCAACAGACCAAAATATAGGATTATCTTATATCTTATCTTATGAAGCTTACCAAGCAGCTCACATTGCTTTAACTAACAATATGACTTTCAACGAGAGAGCTCAAATTGAAGCAGGAGATTTACCAATGAGATATATGGGAATCCCTATCTATTTAGATATTAACCAAGCGGCTGAAAGAGTTATATTAGCTCCTTTAGATAACTTCGTAACTGTTGTTGATGATATCGCAGACGTTAAAGCTATCCAGACTAAATACATCGAAGAATTATCTTCTGATTATTTCTGGGGACAATTCACTATCGGTTTTGGATATAAGAAATCTGAATTGATTGTTGAATATACAGCAGTAGCATAAGTAGTAATAATAATTAATCTCCCTCTGTATTAATTTATAGAGGGATATTTTAAAACAATATAATAGAATGAGTTTAACAATAGCTAGTTTAAAGTATCAAGACACAGATTCAAGCTTAATGAGACACATACGCGATTCTTACAGCTGGTTACAAGGCGTTAGAATAATGGATGGTGTAGCAGGAAAGTCTACTGTGAATGATATTAGTATTACAGGCACATTGCTTAAAGCATCAGATTGCGTCTTAGACGATAATCCTTCTGCGCTTACAGCAAAAGAAATTGAACTTAACTATTACAATTTATCATTTCCTATATCTCACTGTGATTTAAAAAGAACTTGGTTATCAGCTTTCGCTAACAAATACAGTCAAGAAGAAGATGTTTACATCGATGCTCTTATACCTTATTTATCGGAACAAATGGGTGACGAAATTCGTACACAGTTTCATGCAGATGTTATAGCTGAGGCTACAGCTGATGCAGGAGTAACAAAAGTAACTTTATCTGGTGGTATTACTACCGCTGCTCTTACTTATGCTACTGTAACTGAATTTGTTAATGGCTTACCTGCTGATTTCTTAGCAGATGCTTTAGACAAGTATTCAAGAGAGTATTATGGTATTGAGGTTTCTGCTGAAGCTTTTAAATTACTTAACGAACACTTAGGAGAGAAAGTATCTTCTTTCGGTGTTATGGTTGGTGGTTTTAATATAGTAGCAAACAAATCATTATCAGGTAATGAAATGATAGCTAAATCTAGCAGAAATGACTTAATGGTTATTGATGATTCAATGGATATTGGTAAGATTAGTGTAATAGTTAAAGAATGGGAGAACAAGAGTTATATAACTACTGGAATCGCATTTAAAGGAAGCTATGTTGATAGCAAAAGAATTGTAATTAGTAATTAATAAAACATAAAAGATATGCCTTGTGATTTAGGAATAATCAACGCAGACGTTACATTAGATTGTAGCGACGTGCCAGTTGGTGGACTTACTCAAGTTCTTGTTATGAAGTACGAAGACCTAACAGCTTTTACGGAAGTTGATGGTGAAGTAACTGCAGTAACAATCGCAGCTAATAAAGTTGTAGATTTAGAGTTTAACTCTAAGGATGGATATAGTAACTTTACAGACGAGAAAACAGTAGATGATAGTCAAATAGTAACAGCAGTTCCTTCAGTAATGTTGGAATTCCCTAAAATGACTTTAAACAAAAGAAATGCATTAGAAGTGCTTTCTAGCTCAGGACAAGATTTAGTTATCTTCATCGAAACAGCATCAGGAGACAGACACGCATTGGGTCTTGATTTTGGTATGCAAGGTGCAGAGGTTAATGGTAAGTCTGGCGCAGGAAGGTCTGAGAAAAATAGTTATGATATTAAATTTACAGGTGAGGAAACTAACCTTGCACGTTTAATAGACGCTAGTACTTGGACTACATTATTAACAAAAGTTAAAGCAATAGTATAATGGGCTGTATAACCACATTAGAATTGGATGGATTAGGACTAGATTGTTCTGACATCCCTACAGGAGGCTTAAAGAATATATACATTGCTAATGCCTGCGATACGGTAATTGGTTTTGTAGACAAGCCATTAAAAGCTGATTTATCTCCAAACGCTGAGTTTGGAAAAGTAACTACACTTGCCTTTGGTGGTGGTGAAGTTTTTAAATTAGACTTTAACAAGAAAGACGGAGTAACTGGATGGAGCGAAGCAAAAACTGTTGACGCAACTGGTTTGATAACTAACGTACCAACGTTAACTATTGAATTTCCTAGAATGACTAAGTCTAAACGTAATTTAATTAACTCGGTTTTAAACCCTAACGTTAATGTATTATTGTTTGTAGAGAGTGCTGCAGGAACTAAACATGTTCTTGGCGCAAAGTATGGTATGAAGGCAACTTCAGGTTCTGGAGCATCAGGCTCAGGACGTTCTGAAAAGAATGTCTACACACTTACGTTCTCAGGTGAAGAAAGTGAATTATCTTTCGACCTTGAAGACAAGTGGGCTAATGTATTAGCTAAGTCAACTCCAGCTCTTCTTGGGGAAGGAGACTGGGTAGCAGACCAAACTACTAACGAATCTACCGTTCCTAGACAGAACTGTATTCCTGTAGTAGCATAATTAAGATAGCCTTACGAATTTAATCGTAAGGCTATTTTTTACTTTAATTTGAAATAAACAAAAGGCAAATGGCATTTATAAACATACCTGGAAAGGATAATAATACCACGCTGTCACCTGATGAATTTAATTATTTTGTAAACAAAGTTAACTCATTAAAGTTAGCTATATTGCAAGGAAGTGGTTTTGTAGGTTCTTTAAGAATTTCCGATGTACCTGATATAGATGGTTGGTATTTTGCTAGTGAAGCTGGTACATACACTAACGCTGGTAATTTAGTTGTTGGTAGTGACGGTAATTTAAATATAATAATAGTAAGTAACTTCGGTCAAACGTTTTCTATAGTATCGACACCTATACCTCAAGGAGAGGCAGTCGACAAAAACTTTATATTCGACCAAGGTATGCCTTCTTTAATATGGACTATACAACATAATTTAAACAAATACCCATCCGCATGTTCGGTTGATACAGCTAAAAGTATAGTTGTAGGACAGATAGATTATATAGACTTAAATAATTTAACAATAACATTCAATTCTTCATTTTCAGGAGAAGCATATCTTAACTAATTAAAAAATAATAAAAATGGCTTACATTAAACATTTAGTCGATTTAGACTTAAACAAAAATCAATTACTAAACGCTGTAGTACAAAATTTAGCAACAGCACCTGCATCTCCAAATGATGGTCAAATATACTGGAGTACAGACGATGATACTTTATTTGTATGGAGTGAAGCTGATTCAGTATGGATAGACTTAGGTTCTGATGGAATCACAAATCTAGCTTATACAGCAGGAGTTTCTAATGGAGTTGTAACTTCTTCTTCAGGAAACGACGCAACTATTCCATTAGCAAATGGAACTAATGCAGGTCTTATATCTGCAGCAGAAAAAGCAGTAGTAGGAAATCAAAGTGGAACTAACACTGGAGATAACGCAACTAACTCACAATATAGTGGATTAGTAAGTAACGTATCTACAAGCTTATCTGAAGGAGCTACTACGACTACAACAGTAGCAGTTAATTCTTCTGATGGAGGTAATGCAACTTTAGCATCAGCATCTACACTTAGAGCAGGTGTAATGAGTAAGGCTAAATTTGACGAAGTAGAAACTAACACATCTGGCGTAGCAAGTAATTTAGCTGCAATTCAGTCTAACGATTCTGATATCGCAACAAACGTAACAGCTATCGCATTAAACACTGCAAAAGTTTCTTATCCAGGAGACCAGGATTTAAGCGGTATAGCTACAAATGCAACTAACATTGCAACAAATGTAAGTGATATTTCTTCTTTAGAGTCAGGTCAAACAGTTCAAAATACAGCAATTGCTTTGAATACCGCGAAAGTCTCTTACCCAGGAGACCAAGATTTAAGTGGAATTGCAACTAACGCGTCTGCAATTGCAACTAACGCATCTGATATCTCTAGTTTAGAGTCAGGTCAAGGAGTGCAAAACACAGCTATTGCATTAAACACAGCTAAGGTTTCATATCCTGGTGACCAAGACATAAGTGGAATCGCAACGAATGCATCCGCAATCGCAACAAATGTATCTAACATTGCAACAAATGTATCTGATATTAGTGCATTAGAAACAAGTCAAGGGGTTCAAGATACAGCTATTGCTTTAAACACAGCAAAAGTTTCTAACGTAGATGAAACAGTTACAAGTATTTCATTAGCATCTAACATATTAACATATACGGATGAAGATGGAACTGATACTGACATTAATTTAGCTTTATATTTAGATGATTCTAACTTAGCTAGATTGACAAGTGGAGCTTTAAATGGTTCAACTGGATTAGCTACTTTCACAAGAGATGATTTAAGTACTTTCACAATTGACATGAGTGCATTTTTAGATGCAATAACTCTAAACAATACTTTAACTAGTACTTCAACTACTGAAGGATTAACAGCTAATATGGGTAAGGAGTTAAAAGACCTTATTGATGGATTAGTACTTTCAACTGGAACGAATACTGGTGATGAAACAAGTGCTACACTTTCTAATGAAGGTATTGTATTTTTAGCTTCTCAAGCAGAAGTTAACGCAGGTTCAAACACTACCAAAGTTGTTACTCCAAGTAGACTAAGAAGTACATTAGGAATTACAGCATCTTTAACAACTACACTTACATATAGTGCATTGATAGGAAACGGAAGTTTAACTTCTATTCCAGTAACTCACGCAATTGGAAATAGATTTGTTCAGGCAAATGTTTATGAAGTAGCAGATGGAATGGGACAAGTAGAGTGTGAGATTGAATTAACTTCAACTACAGTTACAACTTTCAAATTCAATGTTGCTCCAGCATCTAATGCTTTAAGAGTAGTAATAATAGGGTAATAAATATAAATTTAATTGCTAGGATACTCTTAGCTATATGAATATCTTAGCAATTAATAATAAAACAAAAAACAAAAATATGGCTACAAAAAAAATATTAACAGACATAGTTTCCAATGGAGATATAGAATCTACTTCATTCATTAAGACTGATGGAACATCTTCACAATTCTTAAAAGCGGATGGAAGTGTAGATACAAGCACTTATGCTTTAACTAGCTCTATACCTAGTGGTAATAATATTATTGATTGGACTACCGATTTAGGAGCTACAAATATTCATGTAAACAATTATCAGAAAAGAGAAATTTCTGACACTCCTACAGATGGATATTCACACATTGCAATTAGTTCAAACTGGGCTTTTGATAATGTAGGAACAGCTGTTCCAGCAGATGCTGTATTTACAGATACTGTAAATACTTTTGATGGAGCCTACAGTTCTTTAAGTGGCACACCTAATATACCTAGTGGTAATAATATTATTGATTGGACAGTAGACCAAGGTGCTACAAATATCCACGCCAACAATTATACGAATTTTCTTTATACTCACCCTTATTATTCAGCTACAAACATAGATACAAGTGGAGCTACTATTGTTGATGTTATAACTACAAATTCAACTGGACACGTTACAGCTTTAGGTACTAGAACTTTAACACTAGCTGATTTAGGTTATACAGGTGAAACGGATGCGAATAATATCACTAGCAATAGTCAACTTACAAATGGAGCTGGATACTTAACATCTAGTTCTAGTAATTTAAATCATGATAACCTTACTGGTTTTGTTTCAAATGAGCATATAGATTGGACGACAGACCAAGGTGCCACAAATATTCATGCTAACAACTATACGGATACTACTTATGATTTAAGCGGTTATCTTTTAAATACAACAGATGCTTTTACAGGTGACTTGACAGTTGATGGTCAAGTTAATTTTGACGATACAGATAACTATGTTGGAATTAATGCAGATGACAAATTGGCTATACGTGGTGAACTTGCGTTAAGCTTTGAAACTGGTGATGGGATTGTAGTAAACTTAGACGATACAGCAACTATAACTGGTACAACTGCACTTTCTCTTAATGGTGGTAGTTTAGATATGAGTAATATTAGTGGAGGAAAAAACTTTGCTTTCCCTAATACAAATGGAACAATAGCTCTAACAAGTGACTTTAGTGGAACAAATACAGGAGACCAGGATTTAAGCGGTCTTCTTTTAAATACAACAGATACTTTAGATGGAAGTTTAACAGTAGATGGTGGAACAGGTGTTGCTACTTCAGGTGGTACACTTATAGTAAAACAAAAAGGAGATACAATTAGTGATGGAATCGCCATTACAAGTTCTAATGCAGTTAGTCATAGAATATGGAAGGATTCAAGTGGTAATCTAAACATGGGAGGAAGTGGTGCAGGAAGTTCTTTTAAACAAGATTTAAGTGGTAACTTAACTATATTAGGAACTACATCAGCTCCTAAATTTTATGTTAGCACAGCACCAGCTACAAGTGCATGGGTTTTTCATATGAGAAATAGTGCTAGTACAGCAGATAGTGGGTTATACTTTGATGCAGGACATGGAAATCTATTACTAAGAGATACTTCAAACAATCTAAACGTTAGGCTTAGAGGTGGTGGTGGTGATAGTTATTTTCTTGGTGACCTTGCAATAGGTTCAGACAATGCTTCTTCAGGTATAGGTTCAACTAGAATATTAAGAGTTGCAAGTAATGGAAATAGTGAAGTAAATGTAGACCATACCGATGGAGGAGTTAGTTCAGATATTGGACTATTCTCTTTCTCTAGAGCAGGAGATATTTTGGCTTATACGAAAGCTTCTCATGATGGAGCTACGAACTCAGCATTCATGTCTTTTCATACACAAACAGCTGGAGGTTCATTTTCGAATTTAACGTCTAACGAGCGTATGAGAATTACTTCAATTGGTAGATTAGGAATAGGAACTACTAATCCTAATCAAAAGTTGGATATTATTGGAGGAACGAATGCTGGTTTAAGAATTAGTGCAACAGATACTACAAGTAATTGGAGAGATATTAGTATAAGGTCTTATACATCAGAGGCTGAAGCAGATGCTTTACCTGAAGGTGTTCATATGTTTACTACAAATCCATCATCAGCAACAGGTAATGCGTTTTCTAAATATGGAGGATTCGTTATACAGTGTAGAGAAGATGGTAATAGTAGTTTTGCAGTAAGAGTGGGAGCTAGTCTTGCTGAAGCATTTTTTATAAATCATAATGCAGCTGCTACTTTTCTTAGTACAGTTACAGCAAGTAACTTTATATTAAGTTCAGATAAAAGGCTTAAAGAAAACATTAAAAAAGTTGACAATAAACATATTGATGTAGATTGGAAGACTTTTGAAATGAAATCTGATAATAGTCAAAATAGATATGGAGTTATAGCTCAAGAGCTAGAAGAGGTTCATCCAGAGTTTGTAAGAACTGATGATAAAGGAATGAAGTCTGTAGCTTATATAGATTTATTAATCGCTAAGATAGCTGAATTAGAAGCTAGATTAGATAAAGCAAATATATAATGGCAGTTCCAAATACAACAACGTTTACAATGGATGATGTTTTTGATGAAGTAGGTTATATGGATTTAGTAACCTGCTTCAATAACTCAGTTGACTCATATTTTAATGCATTACATAAAGGTTCTAAAGATAGATTATCTAATTTTAGAGATTATAAAGTGACAGTAACATTAACTTCATTCTACTCAAGTACAGGAAGCACTAGTCAATCTACAGCTTGTGGACTAGTTGATACTCAAACATACTATCATGATGGAAGTGGTTCTATTCCTGCAGTAGGAGATAATGTTTATTCAGATTCGTCAGGTACAATAGGACTAGCGAGAAATCATTACTTCGCAGGAATTGGTACTTTTCATATTCAGACAGGTGGTACAGAAGTAGATTCAATAGATTTGTGTGCATTTTAATTAATAAGAATAAAAAAACAACAAAACGAATAAATGAATTTAAAAGAAAGAAATAGAATGGATACCTTCGAAAATAAATTAAACGTATTAGACGGTAAACTTAACACATTAGATGATAAGGTAGGTGAGATATATAATAAATTAGTAGATGACGAGCGCACAACAAGTGTAGGAGTTATATCAACTGTAAATAAGTTAAATAAACAAGTTAATAAATTGAATATAGCTTATAATATTGCTAAATGGATAGTAGGAACTGCAATATTAGTTGGACTTGGTGTATTAGGTAATCACAGGTTTTAATTAAAACAAAAAAGATATGAGTAAGTACTTTAAAAGTAAAGAATATAATATGGATGTTAACTTTCTAGCTAAATTAGATGAAGCTAGAGAGTATGCTGGAATACCTTTTATAATAAACAGTGCATATAGAAGTCCTTCTCATCCAGAAAGTATTAAAAATCCAACATCAAGTCACATAAAGGGTTTAGCTGTAGATATAAAAGCAAAAGATAGTATTACTAGATTTAAAATAGTAGAAGCTTTAATGGCAGTAGGATTCAATAGAATAGGTATTGCAGGAACATTTATTCACGTTGATTTAGATTTTGATAAATCACAGAACGTAATATGGACTTACTGAAAGATGTAATACATTTTACAATGATGATATTTGGAGCTGTAGTTGTACTGGATAATATAAAATATCCTAAACTTTACATGCTTATTAATAGGATAGCATTCGTGGCTTCCTTAATACTTATAATAATATGAATATATTTAAAATAATAGGTGACTTACTTGGAATAGGTAAAGGTTACTTAGAGAATAGAGCTAAGCTTAAACAAGCTGAAGCTAATCAGAAGCATGAGATAGTTGTTGCTGAAACAAAAGCTACAGTTGACAGGATTTTAAACAATACAGAGAGCGATAATTCAATAGATTTGATAACCGCAAGAAATAAAAAATATACTTTAAAAGACGAAATACTTACTTATTTGTTTTTAATGCCTGTTGTTGTAGCTACTATAGTACCTTTCCTACAGGGATTGTCTCCTGAAGGCGACTGGACGCATTTAAACGTGTATTTCAAGGATAGTTATGAAACTCTGGACACTTTACCTCAATGGTATAGATACGTCCTTTACGCGGTCGTTATAGACGTTTTAGGTTTTAGAAGCTTTGCTAGGAAAATTGTAGACATGTATTTAGATAGAAAGAAAACGAATAATGACCTATTATAATGAGTATATTATAATAAGTAAGTAAATAAAGATAAACGCAATGAAAACATTAACAAATAACCAATCAAACGAGTTGTTGTTTATAGATAACAAAACACTTCTTAGTACAATTATAGAAGGAGAGTTAATTCAATTAGGTAGTGCAAATAGTACTCCTATACCAATTTCAATTAAATCGATAGATTGTTTTACAATAACTTACGAAGTATCATTAGAAAGTAATCAATTAAGAAACGCTACTTATTTGTTAAATGTACTTAATCCTGATGGAGGTATAATTTCATCAACAACAGTTAGAGTTGATGGAAATACTGAACCTAATAGAGCTTATGTTGTATTAGATTCTGGAGCTGGAACTGGAAGTAGTAGTACTGGAGGCAGTACAGGTGGTAGTACTGGTGGTAGTACTGGAGGTAGTACTGGTGGTAGTACTACAGGAAGCCCTGTTATATATGCATCTAGTAAATACTACATACAATTAGACGAGGCGTACACTCTGAATATACCTGTTTCAAACTCACCTACATCTTTTTCCGTATTTGGTTTAATAGATGGTTTATCTTTTGATACTACTACAGGTAGAATAACAGGTACAGTTACAGGTGTTGATAGATTAGAATCAATGTATATTACAGCTACAAATTCTTTAGGCTCTGATAGTAAACTTATTTATTTTCAGATAACAAATGAAGACCCAAGTATATTGCATCCACCTGATAATTATAGAGTTACTGAGGTAAGGACTACTTCTTGGTACTTTATTGGTTGGGAATACAGACCTTATTCAGGTGAAGTAGCAACAACGACAACATATAAAAATGGAGTACAATATCGTGTATCAGTTAATGGTGGTAACGGAAGTAGAAAAACTGGTGTTTCTGTACCGAATCTAACAGAGATTGTTAATACATATCACTCAAAGTTTACAGATACCTTAGGTAATGTTAGTAGATATTCAGATAGATTAATTGTTGATGGATATGAAGCTGAGAAAATTCAGTCTTATGACGCTATAAGTACAGCAGGAACAGCTTTATCGGTACCTACTGTAAAACCAACGCAATTTTATTACATACAGAAAGATGTTACGTTTGAGTTCGATTGCTCTAATATTGTATACAACAACCCTACATCTTATTACTTATTTTCTTACTTTAGTACTGGTACTTATGAAGGAGATACGTATGAATTAGCAGGTTCGTTCGATGATACGACAGGTATTCTTACATCTATAGCTTCTGGCGATGGTTTAGCTGGATTTGATAAATTCGGAAATGCAGCAGGTCTTCAAGCTACAAATGACAATGGTGATTCAGTTAGTTTGTATATTAGATTTAAGTATGTTGATTACAATCCTAACGAATTAAGAAAACCTAAGAACGTTATTTTAGAGACAGTTGAAGAGGATTATTTAACATGGGAGTACGATAGTTATAATAAAAATATTACAGAGATAGAAATTTACAAGAACGATGTTTTACTAAAGATTGTTATTAATAATAATACTAAAGCTAAAGTTATAGGAACTGGAGTAGATAATACTTCTGGAGATACTTGGAAAGTTAGATTTAGAGATGTAGACGGACTTTATTCTGACTTCTCAGATACAATATAAATAATAAAAATAATAAAAAAATGAGCATAAAGATTTATAGAAAGAACAACTTCGTAGTTGTAGATGAGGATAATTCATCTATAAAATACTTAGCTTCACAGAAAGCTGATTTTGATGACGTAGAGGATAGTGGTTTTGTAGTATGGAACGTAGATAACTCTAAAGAGGTTTATAGTTTCATGGCTAGTGAGCTTCAGGATGAAGATGGTGTAGCTGTAGGTGATAAAGCAGCTGTATTAGAATACCTTAGTTCTAATATAAATTTTAAGACAGGCGTAGGAAGTAGTACGTCTAGTGAGGATGATGGTAAGTCTGGTTACTCTAGAACCTCTGCATTTACTAACGGAAGTGAAACATATACACAAGCTGATGTAGATGCAGGAATATTTAAAGTATTTTCTTTAAACGAAGCTAATCACTTAGCAAATGATAATCCTTATTGGAGTACACCAACACCTAGTGGTACAACAGGAATAGGTTTATTTCAAGGAGCAAACTTACCTAGCAATGTTACTTCTTTAATGGATTATAGTTATGTATTTAACGACAACTACCCTAGTGATGGCACGACAGGTTTTGAGGGTTCTACAGGTAGGATTAAATTAAATGATTGTAGATACGGTGATTTACTTAAAGTGCGTTTCGATTTTAATGTTATACCACAGATTTCTAACACGACAGTAGAACCTGCTTTATGGTATTCTAACAGAAATGATAACGACGATATTACGTACACATTTCCATTAACTGCACAGCCTATATTTTATGGCTCTGGTACAGTAGGAAAGACGTATTTGAATAGAGTAGAGATATCTGCTTGGATAACTTCAAACGAGGATATAAACGCTTTATCTTTACCTGCTATTAAGTCAGATAATCCTGTAATAATCGAACCTTTAGGAATGTTAATAACTATAATCAGATAAGATATGTCTATAAAGATAAAAAGAAACGAAGCAGGTAACTGTATAAATTTTGAAGGCTCAAGTAATCCAACGTATTGGAACGCTTGTTTAAGTGCTGTTGTAGATGTTAATTTAACAAATACTGTTAACGTGGTAAATGACATAATAACAGCTCAACTAGGAGATGTAGAATATGAGTTTTACCAAATACCTTTTGAACAATTCTCAGACAAGGATGGTAACTTATTCGCAAATGCTCAAGAATGTGCAGATTACATAACTTTAAATGCTAATGTAATTGGACTAAGTGGTGATGGTATTGACTTAAACGGTGTAAATGTATGCTTTGGATTAGATGCGACAAGTACATCAATAATGTTAGATAATGGTTACTCTTATGGAGTAAATACTATACAATCTACAATTAATGCAGATGGTACTATTCATATAGTATCTGCAAATGGAGGAGATATTACTCACTTCTATGGTTTAGAGGTAGGTAATGCTTGTCTAGATAATGGTGTAATAGCTGGTGGACTTAATGATATTAATAATACTTTAAATGAACTATTCACAGTAGGTGCATTTGAAGCAGTAGTGATTGCAGACCCACATAGTACAATAGTTGCTGATGTAGGTGGTGTAGGTACTACAGGAGGCTTAGTTGGTAATGCAATTAATCCATCAGGAAATGACATAGGTGCAGGAGTTGAAGCACACTATAATAAAGCAGGTTATAAGTCTACAGAGACTATTAACCAAGCAGGAGAGTACTTTACTTTCAATATGAGAAACGAAGGTGTCTTTGGAGCTTGTTTAGTTTTAGACGACATAGCAGACGCACAAGGTAATTTAACTTATGCAGACCCAACTAAATTTTGTGATGGTACTGGTGATGGTAATCATGGTATTCAATGGGGAATGTTCTTTCACCCTTCATCAGATGGACCTTGGACTCATTTCGGAGCTAAAACAGGTGCTATAGACGGTAGTGGTTTGAATGGTGCAGATGCATTTAGATATTCTAATGATGGTGCTAATTGGTTGGCAGGTGATGCTGAAGAGTTTAGAATCGGTATTGATGCTAATAGCTATATCTCTATGGAGTATTATAACAATGATACATCTTTATGGGTTGTAATTTCAAGAACTAACTATGCTGTAGGTAACAATGTAAAGTTTCATTTAGGTATTAAATTTTCTGACTCAGTTGTAAGATTAGTTGACAATCCAAAAGTACACTTATTAGAAGCTGTTGCACCTACAATGTATTTCAGATATATTGAAAGTCCAGATAATAACTTCGAGTATCCTTTATTCGCTACAGAAGAGGAAGCTTATTATTATGATTTAAATAGTGGTGGAACAGGAACGTCTCACACACATACTTATGCAGATGATGCAACTAGTACTATGTGGTATATGGCAGACAATGCTTCTACCATGACAGGGACTAGTGTACCAAGTGGAACTTATTTAACATTTATGAGTAACGCAGTAAATTATACAGAGATAACAAGTTTAACGGATGCAGATTTAACACCTCCAGCCTTTAGCTTTAGTGATATTTCACAAGAAGAGAATACTTCTGTTAACTTACAACTATATCCTTCAGGAGCTACTTTTAGCCAATCTGCAACAATAAGTCCTACAACAAGTGGATTAGTATATAATACTTATAGTCATTACTTACAAGGTACTTTATCGGACGTAGGTGCTGACACAGTTTATACAGTTACAGTAATTAGAGCTAATTCATATGGTTCTACTTCAAGTACATTTACAATTACAGCTACAGACGTACCAGTTGCTAGTACATTAACTACACCTTGGGACAAAGCGATTGTACTTAATGGAGCTAATGAATATCTAAAGCAAGAACATAATAGTAATTCTTTCAACCCAATTAATATGGGAGGTATGAACAACGATGTGTGGGGAGCTAACAATGGTAAAACATCTACAGATACAGATGCTAGACCTTGGAGTATTTCGCAAGTAGTTTATATAGATAATTCTAAACCTCAGTGTTATTTCTCACAGGGTGAAAATTCAGTCAATGACAGAATATCTTTAAGTACTCACGAAACAGGAGCTAACTCTAAGATAGAGTTCTATTGGGGACGTTCTACAGGTACAAATGGTGCTAATAGTAATGGAGTACAATTCTTATTTGATAAGCCTGCCGATGGTTGGTATGGTTATTACATAGATAGTACTGGGTTTAGACCTAACCAAACTCAATCAACTACAACTGCCTTAGCTTCTAACTTTAGATTTAAGCAAGTTGATTTATCTACAGGTACAGTAACAGATATCACAGGTACGTGGACAATAGTTGGTGATGGTAGATTAAATAGAGGTCTTAACGGTGATTTCTACATAGGTAGAGAATCAGATAGTAGCTTCAGCAGTAATCATTCTTTGAAAGTAGCAGCTACATTAATATCTACATTAAAAAGAGATTTCTTATTACCTGACGATACAGAGATATCTATGCAAGTAAGAGACCCATTGCAATGGGTTATTGATTATAGAGATGGAACACAGCAAAGATTAGCATATAATAATACTCCATATTCTTTTGATACATATTCAGAAAGATGTGTTCAGCTTTGGTTGATGGGAGATGGTTATTTGGATAGTTACTCTAATAACTTTAGAAATGACGTTAAGACTTCTGACCAAAGCTATACAATGCTAAGACTACAGAACATGGTATCTAACGATATAGAGAATGTAACTATTAACGGACTAACATAGTAATTAATAACAAGTAAATAAAAAACAATGAATGTATTTCAAAAAGCAGTAAACAACATTAAGTCAGGATTCGCTTCTTACACAGAAGTAACAAATTCGGCAAGTGTTGAGGTAAACCCAATGTTAAAATCATTGGAGCAAATGAATTATAGACCTAGATTTAAGTCTGTAGACAATCTAGAATACTTAACCTTTGGAGCATCTGATGATATAGATATTATGATTGATAAGCTGATGTACAAGTCAGCTACTCACTCTGGTATTATAACAAAGAAAGCTAAGATGATTACAGGTTCTGGCTTATCGGTTGATTCTCAATTGATTGGAACTAAAAACGCTAGGTTAAATACATTAATAAAACATGCTGGTGGTTCTAATGTAGGGCTTTATCAATTGATAACTAAGTCAGCATTTGAATATACTAAGAGTGGTGCTTGTGGCATTATCGTAGATTACGGTAAACCTAGAGATGGTAAAGTTATACCTGATGGAATCGTTAAATTTACAGCGGTTCCTGCAAGAGCAATGAGATTTGCTAGACCTAATGACGCAGGTGAGTATACTCATATTATATATAAGAAGTCATTTAAGTCTGGAGCTTTAGTTCCTGATGCAGAGTCTATTCCTTTATTTGACCCTTTCGCACCTAAGGTAGAAAGACAAATAATCTATGTTAAGAATCCTTATTCTATCTTAGATAGTTACGGATTACCTAACTGGATTGGAGCATTTAACTTTATTGAAGCTGATTTTGAATTTGGTGTACAGATAGAGAATGCTGCTAAGAATGGATTTACTCCTAAGACTCATATTACCATGATTGGTAGAAACATGAGTAAAGATGAAAGAAAGGCTGCTGCTGAGAATATTCAAGACAAAATGTCTGGTTCTCGTTCTGACCAAGTTCTTGTATCTTTTGTATCTAGAGAATCTGAGAAACCTCAAATAGATATGCTTGACTCTAGTCATTTAGATAAGACTATTGAAACAATGAGTAGGTTAAATGATGCTAAGATATTAACAGCACACAATATTACATCTCCAACTTTATTTGGAGTTATGACAAGTGGTCAAACAATGGGAGGAACAGGTACTGAAATGATAAGTGCTTTTAACCTGTTTAAGGCAACTGAAATCATTCCTGATAGAAAGGTTATCATAGATGCTTTTAGTTCTTTATTTGACATTACAGAGCTTGTAGGAGTTGAATTAGAGATTATAGACGAGGACATCAATGTAGATTTCAAAACAAAACCTGTTGAAGGTGGAAATGCTGATAAGAATCCTAATGCTAATACTAACAAAAAAGAAACTAAATAATGGCAGAGAATCTATTTATAAACGCGGAGTTTTTCAAGAGGAATATTCCGCATAAGCAAGTGTTTGACACTAACCAAGTTATGTCAGCAGTAAGACTTATACAGAAAACTAATTTAGTTAGTATTATTTCTGTTCCAGTATATGATAATTTTCAAGATAAGATAACTAGTGGTGAGGTTTTTACAGTTGCTGAAGAAAAGTTATTTGAAACTATGCAATTGTTTTTAGCAGTGAAGGTTGCTCAAGAATTGATTGATACATCTCCAAGTGCAATGGCAGATAATGCAAATGAATCGCATTTATCTTATGGAAATAAATCAACATTAATGGAGGCTCGTATAATTCGAGATATAAACAGAGATGAGGACTTGTTGGCTTTAGCTCAAACAGGTACCGATACTTTCGATACTGAAGAAATGTCTCAATCAGGCGGTTTCTATTTCGGTTAATATTTTTTGCTTAATTAGTAGGTAGAGTTAGTTGTTCTCTACCTACTTTTTTTGTGCCTTATAGTTTAAATTCTTTTGTTACTCTAATCCCTATAAATAGATTCCTATCGACTACACCTAGATTCAGACCATCTCTTGCACCATTCTCGTAATACAGTCCAGATTCAAACTTAAAGCCTCCTTTTATATTTCTAATCAAAACTGACTTTGCTCCAACCCATTCATTTGTAGTGCTTCCTACATATCCACCCCAAACTTGTAGCGAATACTTTTTATCTAATTCATAGAATAAATTTACAGAAGCCTTGCTGACCACTATATCATTCATACCTATCGCTGTTCCTGTAGAGACACTTATTCGTCTCCATTTCTCTTGACTTAATGTTACTGTAGCTATTAATAAAGCTATTGATAATAATAGTGTTTTCATTATATTTGATTTATTGTTTGTATTAATGTATAAATTAAGTGACTTACAAATAACACTCCTAGTATTGATGCTATAAGTGTCAATATATCTTTTACTGATTCATCTGTGTCTACCATTTTATTTTTGTTTTATTTTTTTCTATCAGCAATATCTTCGTCTGATAATTTAGTTATTGGTATTATTTTCACTAACTCAGATACAATTCCAAAAGGACATCCAAAGTTAATTTTCTCTTTATCGTTACTTACTTTATCAATGTTACCATAGATTCTGTCTTTAACTTTAGATGTATTGAATATCTTTATCTCTGTTTCATTATAAATAACAGTAAGGGTTTCATTGTGATTAAATGAATCTTTAGTCCATCTAAAATACTTATCACTATAATCACTGTACTCAAATTCAATACTCCCACTGTCAGCAGAGGTATTGAATCTAAAAAACAGTTCTAGAATAGTGGTTACACTCTTCATTGAAATCATGTATTATAATTCATAGTTAAATACCTGAGAAGAATTCTCATCTTCATAGAATTTATAATTATGTAAAGCTGTATTAACTTTATCTTTACCTCTCTTCATAAAGAATTCAGAGCAAGTATAAATACCTATATCATAAGGCTCTACAGTCTGTACTACTACAAATATAAACTCTTTATTGTTAAGAGAATTAGTAACACTAGCTTGTATATCATAACCTAATTCATTTGCATCATACTTGAACTTACTTAAAGGCTTAGATGTAGTTTTTAAATCAATAGATACAAAGTCAGTATCGTAATCTATAATACATAGACCGTCGAACTCTTCGTCATATCCATTAGCAATACCTTTTACAGTAACCTCTGCTTGACCATCAGTAAAGTAATCTTCAATTATTCCTGTAGCTTTACACTTTCTTAGAATCTTATTAGCAATAGCCATATCTTTCATAGATACAAACTCCTTGCCTTTATTGTCATCTGCAACAGCTGATAACCAATCTTTGTATTTCTTAGTAGAACTAGGTCTAGCTCCACCAATTTCTTTACAAATATCTCTATCGTCTATAATTATGTATCTTTTAGAGAACTCATCTGGTTCTAGTATCAAGCAATGAACTAGAGTACCTAATGTCATTGATGCAGTTGTAGACCATTTCTTTTTTAAGTATGAAGTTAAACTCGATACACTTACGAACAGCTTTTTAAGCTGTGAGGGAGAGAAGTAATCTCTCCCATGTCTTAGCTCTAACATATTATTTACCTGTATATATAGTTGAATCTTTCTCTATAAACTCTCTGTAAACTGCATTGTTTACTTTGAATTGGTGATTAGAAGACTTACATAAAAGTATTCTCTGTACAGTACCAGCTTCTGTGTAGATTGTATTAACCCACTCAACATCTGTAGCACCTGTCACAGGACAAGACCATCTCGGCAAACCTTTCTTAACACCTTCATGACTAATAGTTCCCATATAAGGTCTTAGTTTCATATATAATTCTTCTGTAGTAACGATATCTCCAATGTTATAATCTACCATCTTTTGTAAATACTCTTTCTTTTGAGATGGAGTTCCATATTGAATCATTTTCCACATTCTAATACCTTCATGTGATTGCTTTAATGTTAAGCCAAAATACTTAGCCATATAAGCCATCGAGTAAGACTGTAGTTTAAAGACAGTTTTTACTTTTCTGTAGATATCAAATGATTTTACAAATCTATTTAAAGGCAGACCATGATAAGCGGCTCTAGTAGCTACTAACTTATTATCGAATGAATTATTGTTTTGACCAATTACCATATCACATTGATTGTAGTAAGTCATAAACTCAGTCATCATCTTTTTATCACAACCATCTTTCCATGTTAAAGCATACACTTTATCTTCTCCAACATATTTCCATGCTATTGATATAATTCTAGTCTGACCTTCTATTCCCTCTACTAATTGTGTATGGTTAATATAAGTCTTACCTGTTCCCCAGTGTTCTATTCTAACTAAAGATGTTTCGATATCATATACCATAGTTTTACCTACACCACTTTTACCTTGTCTAATTTTCTTTTTCTTAACTTTTACATCAGGAATAGTGCTGTTAGTTAAAGCTCCTTGTGCTAAATATGCTCTGTATTCTGATACAGCTCTTTTTACAGTATCTTCATTTCTTCCAGCAAACGCATCTGATAAACTAAATTCGTATATGTCTTTAATCTTGTTGTTATTTACATCTATATTATGCTTTTTTAAATAACTAAATACCTCGTACTTTAATCCTTTCTTACTCATGATTGTTGTTTTAAATTAATTTAATTACTCCGTTTTCTATAGATAATTTTTCGAATGCATTATCACCATCTCCGTCTCCTAATTGTGCTATCTCTTTCTTCATATCTTCGATATAGTAAACTCCATGGCTTTCACCTTTTAAAGCTCTTCTAGTGTCTTTGATTGCGTCAAGTATAGCTGTAGATGTTATTAAACTAAAGTAAGTGTATGCTGATGCGAAATCTTTATTATACTTAAATACTTTTAACAATAACATATCTACTATCTTAGGTTTGATAATGAACTCAACATCAAACTCTGAGAAACGATATTTTAATCCTCTTCTATAAACTGACACCTCAGCGAATAGTAATATAACAGAACCAAGCTCTTCTGTGTATTTTCCTAATGAGATAGTCTCCTCCACTGCTTTCTGGATGACTTTTTTATCTAACGTCATTATTCTAATCCTAATCCATTAATAATATTATCAATCTCATTTAGATTAAGTTCAATCTCATACATACTGTATCTTGAGAATTTACTTATTCTTCTAGGACTTAGTCTTAGGTTCTGTTCGCTTATAGCTAAAACAGCTTTAATAATTGTATTCTTGAAATTTATGTTATCCTCTCTATCTATACTCATATCGTCTTGTTCGTCATTATTTTTACTATATTTTACAGGAATATACCCTTCGTCTTTAATTAACTGCTCTTCTGATTTCATTTGTTTAGTTTTAAAATTTCCTTAGTTGCCTAAGTCTATTAGCTGAACACTGTGGACAACCCTCTCTATCTGTAACGTGTGCTGATTTTCTTTTATGGAATACTCCATGAACAGGACATATAATTTTAAGTTTATTTGAGAATGTTATATCTTCTTCTTTTATTAAACTGTAATCATATTTAACGCCATGAACTTTTTCTGATTGTACTACTAAGTAATGATATCTGTTTACAACTTGTGTTCCCTTAGGACTTCTCATTTGTTTTAACTTAGACATTTTTAATCTGTAGATAACTCCATCGTAATCTGTACCTGTAAAGTAGATAGCTCTTAAACCATTTGTTCTACTTACTTTTAAAGAGAAATCAACTAAGCCAAATCTAGTAGCGTATCTTTGAGCGATTCTTCTATCTTCAGCCTCAATACCTATCTTTTTATCTGCTCCCATTTCTCTAACTCTTTTTTAAAGAACTTACCTAATACATTGTCATTAAGCCAATTACCTTTAGGATTTAATACATCTAAATTAAACATATATTTAATCTCTAAATAAGTTAATTGTTTAGGTGTATAAGACCAATCTAAAATTGTTTTAGTATGACATTCTCCGTTCTTTATTCGTTGTTTAACATCTCCATTAGATGATTCGTAAGTTCTCCAATTACTTTCTTTTACAACCATTTCATAAAGCTTCTTTCTTTTATCAGTGACAAGTGCCGCCTCTTTCTTTCCGAAATTTCTTTTTCTTCTAGAGTAGAGGTTTTTCTTACCTAAGTATTTATCACCGTTATTGAATTCTATAACATATACAAATCCAATAGCATTACCTTGAGGTGCTAAAACCTCTTCGCCATCTTTAAACCAATCCATATTATTTTGTTTTAAATTCTATCTCCTCCTGCTTGACAGGCTTCTCTTTTTTCTCATGAGCAAGTATATCTCTAGAAAACAATTTGTTTCCAAAGGCATCCTTCTCATAAAACCTAGAACTCATGTTATCGTAAAATAAACTAATTCTACCAACAGCACCCATAATTTTAGGTTTTACTTTTAGTATTTGAATAATAGTCTCATTACGTTCATAAGGTTGGTCTGTATCAGGATTAATTAATTCTACTGGTGGTCTCCATAAAGACATAACCATATAACCCTTTCTACTCCACATCATACCACCCATAGTATCAAAGAAAGTTGGTTGAGGATAGTACAACATCATTGTACCATCTTCTCTCTTCTTTGTTAGCATCTGCATAGCTTTCGTATGGATAGCTATAAATGTGTGAATGTTTTTCTCTGAACTAAATTTCCTAACCCTTGTTAGAAATGAGCCTAAAGCTATATCATCTCTCTTGTTATCTGGATTAAAGTTTAATTCAACAATAGGGTCAATAACTATTGCATCAATCTTGATATTATCTTCTTTTTCGATATCCTCTACAGCTCTGAAGAATCCTTCTGCATTTAAATCTTTTAAACCACTATCAATAATATAAAAGTGTTTTGCTAAGAATGCATAGGCATCTTCTACTTCTTTTTCAGTTGCATTAGCTACATTAGGAATATCATGTCTTAGGTATGGTTTACGTAACCTTGCCCATAACATCTCAGCATACAAGTCAGTTGGGCTACCGCCCTCAGGACTAAATATTGCTATCTTGTAATCACTATGCTCTGCTAGGTTTAATAATACTTCATATAATATAGCTGTCTTACCTACTGCAGGTGAAGCAATTATAAATGTCATACTACCTTTCTTAACAGAATACTTCTCATGAAAGTTCTCGAAGCCTACGTGGTTTCCACGCTTTAAACCATTCTCTCTTAGAGAATCTAGATTAGCACGAACACTATCAATTCTGTGTACGTTCTCATTGTTTGGTTTGCTTTCTTTTAAATCTATCATAATTATTTACTTATTTTAAATATCCTTCTAATTCTAATAATGAATCTAACTAACCTCATAAATAACTTTCTTTCTTCTAAACTCATAATGGTTTTAGAATCAAAGTCTTCGCTACCTAATGCTGCTTTTCGAATCATACCCTTAACATTTGTGTATATCTTCATCTTTTGTGTTAAAATTCCTATATCTCCTTTTAAGTCTGCATCAACTATAGTGCTACTATCTGATAATAACCCTGTTAGTTCTTGCAATTCTTGTATCTCTTTACTTATTAACCCATCTAATCTATCGACTAATAGGTCATGACTTACTTTACTCATAATGGTTTTTTATTTGTTAATATTAAATCACCTATATCATCACCATCTTTAGACGCTTCAGATTCTTCCATAACCTTATTAACACTTATACCCATTGGTTCTAATTTAGTTTTCCATAAATCATAACCACCTTTGTCAGGAATAGCGTCAACACCTAAGCCTCTAAGTACTGATAACTTTAATGGGCTTAAATTACTTAAACCTCCAGTAGCTATAAATAAATCACTACTAAAAACAAGCGATGCTATAAGACAAGTTTTTTCACTTTCAACTAGATATATTGTTCCTTTGCTTCTATCAAAACCCTCTATAAGATGTTCTCCGAATAAGCATTGCTCTAAAACAAAGTCATCTAAAAAATTATGGCTCCAATATATTCTTGAGTAAGGCTCTTTAATTCTTTTACCGTTTGTACCGTATTGAATTATTTTACCTGTTCTAAACCTATTGTCTGTATCTTTTTGATAAAAGACTGTTGAATTTCTCCACTTTTTATCAGTAGACATAACTAGGTATTTACTAAAAACATTTTTTACCCTGCTTTCCTTAAATCTAGTTATTAAGTACTTGTATAAATTGTCATTGAATTGCTCTGTATATACATCTGATTCCTTTAGGTATGTGGTAATAGGAGGCACGTACTGAAAATTGCTTACAACAACTTCGTTGCTCTCAGGTTTCTTGTGATAACCACAACTTGATTCTGAATTACATCTACCAGTATCATCTCCTAAATAATTACCATCGTTATCAATGTATTTAGCAAAACTCTTCTTCTTATTACAATTAGGACAAGTATGTCTTGAGGTCTGACCTTTGTAAGGTTCTAACTCATATTTAAACTTATTCATATTTATAGTTTTACATTAATAATAAGGGGAGGTAGGGAGCCTCCCCAATTGAATTTGGTAAGTTAATACTAGAAAGGTAAGTCATTGTCACCGTCATCTAAAGTTACATCATTCGATGCTACTTGAGCTTCTCCACCAAATACAAACTCCTTACCACTTGATTTAAGGTAGTTTTTAGGTGCTTTAGCGGCACGTTCGTCCTTACTTTGAGACTCTACTACGTAATGCGTATTACCATAGTCATCTGGAGTTTTTCTTTCCATTACAGTCATACTATAATAGTGAGAACCATTTGCGTTAACTTTGATTTTTTCTTTGTTAATCATTTTAACGTCGATACTAATGTTGATAATTTTACTCATAATTGTTGTTTTTAATTTAATTAAGATAATTCTCCTTTTGATTTTAATAAATCTACAAGACCTACTACTTCAGAGTACTTTTGTTGGCTCAAGAAACCTAATAATTGGTTCATATCCTCGATGCTGTAAGTTACCTTTGTAGGTTCTGCTTTTTCTTCTACTGCTTTTGCCATTACTTGCTTTTTAGTTTATTCATTATATAATCCAAAACTATTACCTCATTATTTTGAGATTCATAGTTTCTCCTTAATATATCATTACCAATCTTAGACGGTATAACGCCCTCAACTTCTAATAATATTTCTTTCAACTTGTTTACAGCGAAAAAAGACTTAGCATATATCTTATTCAATGCTCTCTCTCTTATTTGCGCCTCACTTAGTTTATCCATCTAGTTTTCGTTTGTCTTTATTTGACCTTCAATTCTATCTACTACTCTGCTGTAGTTAGCCATATTAATATAAGTTCCTTCTGAATAGTAATCTAATGCTATAAATGCGTCTAATATAGTTTCTAAGTCATCAGTTGTAATAGCCACAAGATTAGGTGGTTGTACTTTTTCAAACCTATCAATCCTATAAGATTTA
>Ga0209402_10000712_pt1 | contig 38785 bp, 34 predicted proteins | sample ArcticOcean_MG_C_3_FD_187437 | JGI IMG/M metagenome (GOLD analysis project Ga0209402, IMG submission 187437) | Marine microbial communities from western Arctic Ocean - ArcticOcean_MG_CB8_126 (SPAdes) (version 2) | ecosystem: Environmental > Aquatic > Marine > Oceanic | place: Arctic Ocean... | reverse complement strand
TGGACCAGCAGACATTATACCTGCCCAAAGTCTGTGACAGTTCGAACCCTTCTTTGCCATTCCCCAGCCATGCCTGTATGGGAGGCCAAAGTCCCGCCAGGGAGATTCGAATGACACCGGACAGGAGGATGATCTGAAAAACTGTTGATACAAACGGGAAAACGAGAAGCAGTGGAACCGCCAGTGCCGAGGCGGCAATCATGGTGTTTCGATACCCGCAGTTTTCAGACAAACGGCCGGCGAGGATGGACCCGACAGAGTAGACCAGGAAACTGACTGCTCCGATCAGGCCCAGATCATCGTAGGATGCACCCATATAGACGGCAAGCAGCGGGATGGCGATGCCCACGATACCGAATGCTGCATCGATCGTAAAGGAAATGGCGAATAGAAGTGGTTCTTTTTTCATTGATTGGCAGGTCGAATCAGGATCCCGGAGTGGCGGCAGTATTCACGAATCGGCGGAAGAGTTCTTGGTATGTAGGGTTTAGCCCGCTAAGCGCTTCGGGATGACATTGCAGACCGATGACAAATGGCGCGTCGGGTCTTTCAATGCCTTCAATCACACCATCGGATGTTTCTGCGGATACTACAAATCCATCTGCAATCCGGTCGATGGCCTGGTGGTGATAGGAATTCGTACGGATTTCACTTGTGGCGAAGAGGGCGTGAAGAAGCGTATCCTGCCGAATATGAATGGTGTGTGATGCGAGACTGGTGTTGGATACCTGTCTGTGCTGGAGCGGGTTTTCGATCTGTGAAGGGATGTCCTGGAGGAGTGTCCCACCTGCAGCTACATTCAAGAGCTGGGCGCCCCGGCAAACGGCAAGTACAGGTTTGGGTCGTTTCCGAGAAAGGATAAGACGGGTGAGATATAGTTGTGAGTCGTCGCATTCAGGGGAGATGTCATCGAGCGCTGGATGCGGTTCCTGTCCGTAGTGATGCGGTGCGATGTCATCTCCACCCGGGAGGAGGAGGCCGTCGATTGCAGACTCGATGCGGTCCAGGGTGCCCTCCTGCACAACAGCGGGCAGAAGAACCGGTGCACCTCCTGCACGTACGACGGCATCCACATACTGCTCCCGAACACCGTGCTCAAGTGTAGAGTCACGGTCATAAGGAGCGGGTGTGGTATGGCGGAACCCGCATGCAATTCCAATCAGCGGCAGGGGCATATACCAGACCCCCGGTGATCAGGTAACTGGCCAGTGGTCAAGATGCTCCGTCATCCGATGTAATTCAGTTTCCGATGCCGATCGTTTCTCGAGTACCGGGTTCCGAATGGTATCGGTCGTTTTGTGGGTCCACTGTAAGGGCATTTCATATTTGCGTTCGATGGTGGCTGTTTCGCTGGCCTTTTTCTGCCTTGCTCTTCGACGTGCCTGTTTCGCTCTGTCCTTTGCAAGTTTGTCCTGCAGCGAAGAGAGAATATCTACGATCTGGTCTGTGCCCTTGATCTGACGGGCCGAAAGCAATTCGAATGTTTCCCTCGCATTGAGTTCATTTGCAGATTTGCCGCGCATGTCAAAGCCGACACCCGCGAGATAGTCCAGCGTAGCGGTGTTTCTAAGCCCCTGGCTGACAACGGCGCTGGTGACCCCGAGGGCCTCCACAATATCCGATACCTGTCTTCGGTTAACCAGCCTGTCGAGCGATGTACCTGAGTTTCGCATGATTCGCCAGGGTGACCACCACGCCCCGCCTGTGCTTTCCAGTTCCTGAACGGTCTGTCTGATTCTGATCTTTGCTGCATCCGCCTATTTCTGAAATGTATTGGGTCGTTCGGCTCGCTGCTTCGCCATTTCGAAGTCTTTTTGTGCCACCGTTGGCTGCTGAAGTACGGGGGCTGGTCTTGGTGGTGCCGCCGGAGTCATTACAGTGGCTGCGACTTCCTGTTGTTTCTGATTCATTACGTAGTTTACTGCAACCGCAGACAGACCTGCAGAAACGATAACCAGAAGGGCCATTCCAAGAATAACGGGCAGCTTGCTGGTCCGGTCGCGTGAAGTGGAGGACTTCCGTTCTCTTTCCCTGATCATTCGTCTCTGATCGGTAACAGGTATGAGACGTTTCTTCTCTTTCCTGCGTGTGGCGGTTGCAGTACCCCCACCGCGCGAAGATACGCCGGCGATCAGGTCTTCAGGCAGAAGTGCATCATCTTCGGCGAGCAGTCTGTCGAAATCATTATCTTTGCGTCCATCGTCGAGCATCAGGTCGTCGTAATCCTCCATATCGTCGTCGATATCGAGATCATCCAGGTCATCTGCTCCGGATGCGAGCCCTGCTCCCGTTCCAGCGAGCTGCTGCTCGGCCCTCTGGAGTTTGATGAGGTTCAAGATCTTTCTGGGTACCTGATATTCTACATCCATTACCTCAAGGGGGCGTGAGAAATAGTCTGTAGCACCGGCTCTTAACGCGGTCTCGATCAGATCGTTGTCTGTACTGTTGACCACAACAGGGATGGCAGGAAGGTTCGGATCTGAGGCAATCTGCTCGAGAAACGGCTCCGCTTCACCCACTTCGCCGTCCAGATTCATCAGAATTAGATTGGCTTCCTGCGAGGAAAGCGCTTCTAGCGCTTCCTCATTCGACTCGACTTCTATATAGTTGTAGGTTTCGTGTGAAACGTCCAGCGCATCCTTGAAAAGCGAACGGTTGTCTTCGTCGTCATCCAGAATCAGGACGGTTGCGGTTATGATTCCAGCTTCACCTCCGCCCGATATAAGGCTTTCCTGAACAGATTTGAAATCGTCCAGAATGTCTTCGTCTACAAGGGACTCATCGCTTGAACTGGCGGGAGCTGGAGACCCTGTGGCGAGGATGTGTGCGACATCCTCTTCTACGCCTACATTCAGATTCTCCTCAAACAGGTCTCCCAGATCTTCGTCATCGAAATCATCGTCCAGCGAATCGATATCTTCCTCTGACGTGTCCTCGTCGTCCGAGTCCAGATCGTCGAAGAGGGAGTCAAGGTCGTCATCGCCATCTTCCTCCAGGTCCAGACTCATTTCGTCTGCGTCGGACTCGGGGTCATCGAGATCGTCGAGAAGCGAATCAAGATCATCTGAGTTTTCGGATGCATCTTCGTCGTCATCCAGGAGCGACTCCAGCGAGTCCTCATCCGGTTCGTCGAGATCTGAGAGAAGCGATTCCAGGTCGTCCTCGGGCGCGTTCTCTGCAGCGGCAGTATCTTCAGTTTCATCCACCTCACCTTCGGCCTGTTCAACATCAGCCAAAGTAGCCTGATAAAGCAGGTCGTTCATCTCGTCCCGCTCGGCGTCTGAAGGTGCATCTTCGTCTACCACTTCAGCAGCTGCTTCGGCTTCGCTGCCGGTCTCCATTTGATCCAGAAGCGCCTCCATATCGTCCATATCGTTTGCATCCGAGGCATCTTCCTCAACTGCTTGATCGGGTTCATCCACATCGTCCAGATCGGACAACAGAGATTCGAGATCCTCGGTGTCGTCGCCTTCGGGTTCAGAATCGCCTACCAGCGCGTCGAGAGTTTCTTGGTCCAGAGACGCTTCGCGTTCCTGATCCTCAGGGGGAGTAGGTGCTTCTCTTTCGTCTGGCATTATGAGTTCCTCAGAATGGACTTCTCAGACTCTCTTTCGCCACATAGGTGAACACGCCTGTCCATGATGTTCTCGGGGAACGGACGACGCTGAGAGACCTAAGTACACTATTAATATGTTCTTTATGGAAGCTCTATTTATATCGACGAAAAATGGTGCCGCTTTAATGTTATCTTGGAGGCAATTCCTATAACCTATATGGGTTAAGCGGGTTATAGCCGCCCGAGCAAATGGAAAGGGGGCTCTAAGAGCCCCCTCCCGTCATCGCCCCGATATTCGGGATTATATCTGGCTGCTATTCCCCTCCTACTTCTTCACCCATGGGATTCTTTATTCTTTCGATCTTGTCCTCGCAGTACTTCTTGTTCCTTCGATCGCCAAGGCCCTTTTTATAGTTCGCAATCGCCTTCTCTTTCCATCCATCCGGCCGCCAGGCATCGTAGACATCACCCATGATCACGTGAGCGGGAACCCGAAATTTCGAGGAACCGGTGGCTTTGCGAGCCGCGTTGAGTGCATTCTGGTAGTTCTTCAATTCGAATTGCGCCGATGCCAGGCGATATTGCGCCTCGGCGTTTCGGCCATCGAATTTGAGTGCCTGTGTGTAGGCGCTTACAGCACTTTTGAAATGTTTTCTCTGTGCGTGCGCGAAGCCAAGGGCGATGTATACTTTGGCTTTGTAGTTTTTCGGGGATACCGTAACGGCTTTGTTGAGCGTGACCACCGCCTTGTCCGCCTGCTTGGTAGAGGTGTAGACCTTTGCAAGACTGATATATGAATAGATGTTGCGTTTGTCTTTGCAGGCAGGATCACTGTCGATCGCTTTCTGATAGCTTCTGATCGCGTTACTGTTCTTCTTGGTGATCCTGTAAAGGTCCCCCAGAGCTCGATGTCCCTTGGCGTATTTGGGATCCAGATCTACAGCTGTAGCAAAAGCGTCACGCGCCAGGGTGTAATTCCGGGCGGAACGGTGTGCAAGACCCAGATTGTAGAACACTGAAGCATCTGTTGGGTCGAGCTGTGTTGCATTTTCATACTGTGATGCCGCTTTCTTGTAATTCTTCTGTCTGTGGTAAGAACTGCCCTGCCTGACATAAGCTGCCTTCAACAGGTCCTTGACCTTCCCTTCCTGAAAGTTGGGGTCCACTTCCAAAATGCTTTGGAAGCTCGACTGAGCATTTTCATACTCTTTCAAGACCGTGATCTGCAACTCACCCAACTCATAGAGGGCCTCTAGATAGTCTGGTTTTACTTTTACGGCTTTCTGGAACGACTCGACCGCGGCGGGATAGTTTCTCAGCTTCTGATACGTTTTGGCCATGCCACGGTAGGCCTGGGCGTTCTTCGCGTCCAGTTTAACGGCCTCTTCAAATGCGCCCAGGGCATCCTGATAGCGGCGCTTCTTGAACATGTCCTGACCCGCATTGTATTTCTCCGCGGACTCCGGGCTGACCTGTGTCCAGGCCGGTGGAACGGAAAAAAGAAGGGACAAAATTATGGCGGTTAGAACACGTAGTGACATGAAGTAAACCCTCGTTAATATGTTAGATATTCGGATAAACCTAACAGTGAATCAATAATATTGCCAATTTGACCGACCCTGTCAAGCGCTTTGAACCAGAGCCTTGACAGGGGATTTGGCAAAGGCCATCGCAATTCCCGGCAGGAAATGCGATGGCCTTCTTTTTAGACTGCTGCTGGATGGATCTGAGCACTACTGTTTCATTTGTGCAACCTGAAGGTGATCGCCTGTGTCATCCAAACGTTCACAGGTTTGTCATTCTGCATTGCAGGTGAAAAAATGAACTGCATCACTGCATCAACGGCCGCCTGCCGGAAGATTTCCTGACCTCGAAGCACCTGTACCTGCTGGACGCGTCCGTTACGGCCCACCATGAATTTGACGAATACCTTACCTTCGAGGCCCGCCTTCCTTGCTATCTCAGGATACTTTGGCTTCACATTCTTTTTGAGGATAGGCTTATCTTCCACCTTCCAGAACTCCAGGATCTCCTCCTCTTCCGGAGCATCCGTTGCACCTGGCGGGGGGGGCGGCGGCAAATCGACATGCGCCTGGTCGAAGTCGAGATCGGTTGTTTCGATCGTGACATCATCCGGAACCTCGTCACTCTCGGTCTCGATGGGCACCGCAGGCCTTGGTGGCGGAGGGGGGCGCTGAATCTGTCTTGTTTCCGGGATATCTTCCATCTGGATGATGATCTGATCTTTCTTCCCTGCACCGGCCTGGATCTGGAAGGTAGGAAAGAGAACCGCCATAAACACATGCAGAAAGAAGGATATACCAGTACTGGTCCAGAACACTTTCTGGTAGCTCTGTTTCAGATCGTGTTCCGGATTCTTGGTCCGGATTACATCCTTGCCGCGAATGTAGTAGGCCATTGGTTCATCACCTCTCTTTGTCTGTTGCGAAATTGACCCTGAGGGCATCGGCCTTTCTCAGTTCTTCTAAAACCCTCGAAACGATCCCGTAGGGAGCCCTGACATCGCATTTCAACGATACAATGAGCCGCGGGTTGGCCAGTCTGAATTCATAGAATGTGGCCGCGACAGCACCCATTGGAGCAAGCTTGTCGTTGATGAAAACCTTTCGGTCTGCAGACACCCAGACATAATTAATATGTCTGCGCATCTTGATTTCTTCGACCTTTTCGGCTCTCGGTAAGACGATCCCGGGAATCCGGTATCTGACAAAGACCGTTGTTACCATAAAAAAGATGAGTAGCAGGAATGCAATATCGGCCATCGAGCCCGTTGGGATCGAACTCTGCACTCCTGACTTTTTTGCAAAATCTGGCATGGACGATTCTCCTGATTCGGGTGAATCAGCCTACTTTTCCGGTGAAGCAAGTGAGATACGCTGTGCACCCGAAAGTTTAACTTCATCCAGCACATTAATGAAAGTGTCGTAGGAGGTCTCTTCGTCTGCCTTCAGAGAAACGATGAGTTTATCGTTTTCGCTGAGACGGCGTTCCATTTCCGCTCTGAGTCCGCCCAGAGGAACCTCCTGCTCCATGTTGATCAAAATACCGCCCACCGAGTTGACCCAGATATTGCAGATATTCTTTTTCTGGATCTTCTTATTCTCCCCGGCTGGCGGGAGCTGCATCCCTATGCCCTTGTCCTGGTTCATGGTAGTCGTAACAAGGAAAAACACGATCAGGAGGAAGGCGATGTCCGCCATTGAAGAGGTCGGAATCTCGGGATTCGACTTGTTCCTTCGCTGCACCCCTGCCTTCTTGGCCATGACTTATGCTCCTTCGGGTTTGTCGTAGCCGGCCCGGATCAGCTCATCGACGAACTGTGTGGAGCTTTCCTGCATGTCGATAATGATCTTGTCGATTTTGGAGACGAAGAAGTTGTGGAAAGCCTGGATCGGAATGGCGATTATGAGACCTGCCGCCGTGGTAATCAGGGCCTCGGAGATACCGGATGCAACAATACTGGGTTCCACATCTCCAGCCTGAGCGATGGCGTCGAAGGCGCCGATCATACCACTTACTGTTCCGAGGAATCCGAGGAGAGGCGCAATGTTGGCAACTGTGGACAGCCAAACCATTCCCTTTTCCAGAAAGGCCATTTCGATGGCCCCTGACTCCTCGATCGCTTTTTCTACGTGATCGATCCCACGGTCCAAACGGAGAAGGCCCGCGTGAATAACTGAAGCAACAGGACCGCGATGGTTCGCACAAACTTCAGCAACCCCCTCTGGACCACGCTGCTTGAGAGCTTCCTGGACTTCTGCAAAAAACTCTCTGGTATTTATCGAAGATTTGCTCAGTGACCAAAGACGCTCAAAACTCACAGCAAGACCAAACAGCAGCATGAGTAACAACGGCCACATGAAATTCCCGCCAGCAATAAAAAGCTCAACCATGCTTCATCCCCCCAGATACTTTGGATCGTCAGTGGCTGGTCTCATAATTTACCCTCTATGAGGACCACTCACCATCGCCGGTTGGAAAGAGTTTAGAAACGTAACCGTCCCTAAATATGGATTCTCGAATAAGACGAGAATGACGTGTTGCGGTGCGTATTAACAATTGACACACAATATAAAAGAATAGTATCCAGATTCCATTACTTTTTACCCTTGATATCCACCTCCTTCTCTTTCTTTTTGGATTTGTTGAAGAACTTCTGCCGAATTTTTTCCTCCTCGGTGATCGGTGGATCGAGTTCATCAATCATTCGTTTGGCATTCCCACTCCATTGTGGGTCTTTTTGTGCCTTCTTGTACCATTTGAGTGCAGAAACAGAGTCCTTCTTCGCTGAAGAGTTCTTCCACTTGTCGAAGAAGTGCTGGCCTTTCATATAGTTGAACTTACCACTTCCGGGATCCAGACGCAGACCCTGATTGACCAGTCCGATGGAACCGGTTGCATCGATCAACTTTTCAATTACACTCAGATTATTCGGTTGGAGCTTCAGCATTTTTCTCAGGACTACGTTCTGTGCATTGTTGGATTTCCCAAGTGTTTTGCCGAGTGTGAGCAGCTTATCCAGATAAAAAAAGTTGTCAGGCTCGCTTTTGTACAGCTTGTTGTAAGCGTTGAAGGCCTTGTCCGTCATTCCTTTCGCAGTGTACATCTGGGCCAGCGTCTGCAGCGTGGCGTGGTCCTCCGGATTCATTTCAAGGACCTTTTCCATCTGGGCAAGGGCCTCGTCATCTTCACCCGTGTGGAGGGCCAGTTTGCCGATCGTGTCCTGCACGTCAGGATCGTCTGGCATCAACTCACCCCAACGGCGAGCGTGTTCCAATGCGGTCTCGTATTCCTCCTCTTCAACATACAGTGTTACGATGTGGTGTAGATACTGAATTTCCTGTTCGGGTGTCTGGGCAATTTTCAGCAGTTTCTCGTATACGCGGATGGCCTCGGGTCTGTTTTCCTGAAGCACATACAACTGACCAAGAAAGAATAGGGCATTCTTGGCGTTTTTACCATCCGGGCTCAATTCGATTGCCGTTGTGAACCATTGGATGGCTTCTTCGACCTTTTCTGTTTCATTATATAGTCGTCCCAGATAGTAAGCGGCCTTGGGGCTTGCAGAATTGAATTCCCACGATCTGGTCAACTGGGTTTCTGCATCCTGGTATTGCTTGTTCTTGAGATATCGATATCCAAATGAAAGATGCTTCTTTGACTGCCGAAGCGAATCGACCGGGGCCGGCTGGAGCTTTTCCTGTTTCTTCTTTCTTCTCGCATCTGCCGACATCACGCTGCCTACAATCGATCCGAAGATCAAGGCAACGATCAGCATACCAGATTTGAATTTCATTGCGTGTCACTCCTTGTCAGGTACCCGGCAGGAGAACCCGGGCATCAATTGGCGCTTTTGCTCAAAGGTATTGGATTAAGCCTTCAGAAACACTGAAGATAGGAACTTCCTGGAGGGTGCAAAAACCCAATCTAATGAATAGAAAATAGGATGTCAAGGTAAAATCAAGGGCTCTAAAAGGGATGCTTTTTAACGGGTAGACCTAGCTAAAGGTTCCACAGAGGTTCAAGCATAAGTGCTGTTAAAATGTTATTATACAATTATTTATAGTTTTTATTTCGAGAATCGTTCAGCCGACAGTTGCGTCAAATCCGGGGCTGGTATCCTTAGAGGAATTGCCCTTCCCGATCTCACCCAGCTTTCGATCCACGTCTGCTCTCTTTCTGATGGCGGACTCGAGATTTTGGATCAGCTGGTTGGCGGCTGGTTCAGGCGACGAGGGGCGTCGTTGGTGAGGACCCAACTGCACGAATTCTCTTAAAAGGGCGACTTCCTCTGAGAGAATTTCAATGGTTTCACTCTGCAGCCAGGCGATATCCAGATAGGAATTGAAATGCGATTCACGTGAGAGGAGCAGATTTTCCGTGTCGGCAAGCATGGGCAACGATGTGGCTTCACTATCCCGGGTCTGGGTGTAAAGATCCTGGTAACAGCCAAGTTTATGTGCGATTCGATTGTCTATCTCGTCGCACTTTTCTTCCGCGTCCAGAATGGATCGAACAGTGTCCTTCCGCAGAGGCAATGCCCTGGTTGTCCTCTTCCTCCTGTTCCGCAGACTCGCCTTCTGCCTGGCGGCGATCCGGTCCAGGATCTGGTCGCCCTTCAGCCAGGCCAGCAAGATCGGCAGGATCACTAGGATGACAAACAGGACCCTGGGTATGACTTGTATGTCCATTTCCACCTCTTTCTCCTACTGTTCAAGATTGGCAAGTCTTCCAGGTGATTATAAGCCGGTGCGCCGATGGCGTCAACAGGATTCTGCGCAGAAGAACCTGTATATCAAAGACTTGTATGGATTTTCGAGGAGAAAGGCGCACGGCTTGAGTTCTGTCTTACGTTTAAAAAGACATTGACACTACACAAGGATTTCTGTAAATTTTTGAATTCTAATCTCGATATGCCAAGGTTAAAATACCCGCCTGAGGGCAAGGATGGTCACGAAGCATACTACTTGTGATTTCGCCTCTCAAGTCGGGGGCTGGAATTACCGCCACCGGGCCCCGTTGAGACCAGGTGCGGTCTAAAACTAACCCCTTGATCCGCCAATCAGGGGGATTTTTTGTATCCGATTTAAGACCCCTGGCATATCTGTTCAACTTTTGAATGAACTATAACAACCATATTGACTACGGATCCTCATCCGGAGGGAGGCCATATGGACAAGTCCACAGACAAGATCATTAAAGAGGGATTGACCTACGCAGACATCCTGCTGGTTCCTGGAAAGTCTGAAGTATTGCCCAAGGAGGTCGATCTGGGTACTCGGCTAACCAACAGGATCAAGCTGAATATTCCTTTGGTCAGTGCTGCAATGGACACCGTTACAGAGGCAAGGCTGGCTGTGGCTATGGCCCAGGAGGGTGGGATTGGGATCATTCACAAGAATCTTTCCATTGAGGAGCAGGCCGAGGAAGTAGAAAAAGTGAAACGCTCGGAGAGCGGGATGATCGTAGACCCGGTGACACTCTCGCCGGAAGATTTGATCCACGAGGCTCTGGATCTGATGTCCAAATACAGGATCTCGGGTGTGCCTATTGTAGATAAGGGCAACAAGCTCGTTGGAATTCTGACGAACCGGGATCTGCGGTTTGAAAAGAACGTAGGTAGAAAAGTAGCCGATGTGATGACACACAAAGGTCTGGTGACAGCCACACTCGGCACTTCACTGGAGGAGGCCCAGGTAATACTCCAGGAACACAGAATAGAGAAACTTCCTGTAGTCGATAATGAAGGCAGATTGAAGGGTCTGATCACAGTAAAAGATATCGAGAAGCGGACACAATATCCGAACGCCTGTAAAGACGATATGGGGCGGCTGCGTGTTGGGGCGGCAGTTGGTGTGGGTGGTGATTCGGAGGACCGGATTCTGGCCCTTGTGGAAAGAGATGTAGACGTAGTGGTGGTAGACACTGCGCACGGACACTCCAGAGGCGTTCTGGAGGCTGTGGAAAGGGTCAAGCGTGATTTTCCAGACACGGAAGTTGTTGCTGGGAATATTGCTACGGGAGAAGCAGCCAAGGATCTGATTTCCGCAGGAGCGGATGCCATCAAGGTAGGGATGGGTCCTTCCGCGATTTGTACAACCCGCGTTATAGCTGGTGTTGGCATACCCCAGATAACAGCGATCATGGATTGTGTGGAGGTTGCCCAGGCGGCCGGAATCCCGGTGATTGCAGACGGCGGCGTTACGCAGTCCGGAGATATTGCAAAGGCGATTGCAGCCGGTGCGAACTCAGTGATGATCGGGTACCTGTTTGCAGGGACGGATGAGAGTCCCGGCGAGACGGTTATTTATCAGGGCAGAACGTTCAAGGTGTATCGTGGCATGGGTTCTCTGGGCGCGATGCAACGTGGCAGTAAGGATCGGTATTTCCAGGGAGATGTCGAGTCAGACAAACTCGTCCCTGAAGGGATCGAAGGACAGGTCCCGTATAAAGGTTCCATTTCAGGATTCATTTACCAAATGGTTGGTGGACTGCGAGCAGGAATGGGATACTGCGGTACCCGGAATATTGAAGAGTTACGACTCAATGGAAAGTTTGTAAAAATAACTTCCGCGGGTGTGAGAGAAAGTCACGCCCACGATATCTCAATAACCAAGGAAGCCCCGAACTACAGGCTGGAATAAGCGAGGGACGTTTAGCCTCCATCTGAAATGGCAGAAGCAGACAGGCTTCTGCCATTTTTTGTTTTGGACCTTCCCTTTGAACTTCAAAAGCAGTTCTGTTAGAGCTGTTTGATTGGCGACATGCACTTACGTAATTCCTGTAAAAATGAAGATAGGGCTTGATTCTTTCGATTGAACGGTCTTATATTCAGGATTAGAAGAGAAGAAAATAACAGGAATTACACCGAGCGTTCGCGGGATAGAAGCTCCCTCGATCCTCAGAGAAGGAGGTGAATGCGATGGCAAAGAGAGCCGCCAAGAAGCCAGCGAAGAAGGCCGCTAAGAAGCCTGCCAAGAAGGTTGCAAAAAAGGCTGCAAAAAAGGTAGTCAAGAAGGTTGCAAAAAAGGCCGCTAAGAAGCCTGCAAAAAAGGCCGCTAAGAAGCCTGCAAAAAAGGCCGCTAAGAAGCCTGCAAAAAAGGCCGCTAAGAAGCCTGCAAAAAAGGGCAGAAGTAGGTAAGGCCTTGATGAACTTGTCCCCGGTTATTCTGGGGATCGTAACAGATGAAGCCTCCGCAATTGTGCGGGGGCTTCATTGACCCTCCCGGGTTCATCCTTTGACAGCGGACCGACTCAGGCTAAATTTGTTGTGTCCAATTTCTCGCCCACTGCTCCACGGAGGTTCTTAAATCTCAAGACTTTGAAAGATCTGACGATATACTTTGTGGTGTACTGTGCCCATACACTTTCAAATTTCATCGAGGCGTGTTTACCGAACCAGAGGACTTGGCATGAAAAATCTGAAGCTGCGACTGACGCTGATTGCGATGGGATTGATCCTGGTTTCTATGATGCTCGGATGGCTTGTCCCCAGATTCGCCCTGGACGCAACAGATCAGATTCGAGAAGAACACATGGCAGTGGCAGCCTTCGTATTTCTCGGCCTGTGCGGCGTGCTGTTTCATGGTTTGCTGGAGCGGGCACTGAGTCTGTCATGAACCTGTCGGATAATTTCGTTCGTATGCGGGCCGGTGACCTGAACTCGCGTCTGCCAGTTGAAGGCCCCGAGGAGATGCAGCAGCTGGCTCACACATTCAATGACATGTTGGAGGATTTAGAAATTCAGATTAGAGACATCACCGAGGAGAAGTATTCTGCGGAGAGAGGGCGGCAATTCCTGCAGGAGCAACTCGATTCCAGTCAGCTATTCAAGACCGCAGTAGATGCTGCTCCGGTTGGCATTCTGCTGGCTGATTCAGATCTCAATATCCTCTATCAGAATGAGGCATCGGAATCTGGATTCTTTCAATTCACAGATACCCTCCCGTGGAACACAGATGTGGTGGTCGGCCGATCACTTACACTGCTATATCCTGATGAGGAGGAAGCTCGAGCTGTCTTGAGCGATCCTGACCGTCTGCCATTTGAACAGACTGTTACAATTGGCCCATATCGCGTGCAACTCATTGCTGCTTCGATTACTTCTGACGAGGGAGATTTCCTGGGTCCACTTCTGATGTGGGACACCGTGCCGGAGGAATCGGAATCCTTCCCTGAAGCAGAATATGTGCTCGAGGCCGATGATCCGGACATTCAGGATCTCAATGAGGACATGGGGCTGGCCTTGTTGGCCGAGGAAGTGGCAAATGAGGAGCACGAGAACGGGGGCCCAGTTCCTTCGGAACCGGAAATGCCCGTGCAGGACACCGTGTCATTCAAACGGGGCGCAACTCTTGTTGGCAGGAGTGTCCGGTTGATATCAGAACGCATCTCTACAATCTGTTCTATGGTCGAGGCGCTCTGCAACGAAGGAGACAGCCTGCGCAAGAATCTGGAAGACACACGGCAGAAAACCCAAAACGCTGCCTACCTTACATCCGAGCGCTCCGAAGTTCTGTGGGACCTGGTCAATGAAATGAACAGCATAGGTGAAAGGTCGCGGGCCTCGGGCACGGTGATAAAGCGGCTGGAAAAAGGCCTTAATGACGCAGACAAGATATCCTCCTCTGTCACACATCTTGCGGATTCGATAGATCATCTGGTTCTGGAAGCCAGACTCGAACTTGGTAGAGCGGGCGATGCCGGGACAGGGATGAAGGTCGTGGTCGATGAGATTCAGAAGTTGAGCCGTGAGGCAACCAGACTCAACAAGGATGTAGATGGCAAACTGGACAAGATTCGAAGCGAGGTGGAGGACATGGTGAGTCTGCTCGACGAGGATAAGCGAGAGGCTCGGGCCGTGAGCCGGTTGGCAAGACGTGCGGAACATTCCCTTGGGCGCATCGAACGAGACTTGTCGGAAGTGGATGAACGAACCGATTTGCTTGCGGAAATGGGTGTTGGGCAGGCAGAAATCGGCTCGCACGTTGCAAGCCAATTGGAGAATCTGACTGAACTCGTCAATGTAACTGCTCGGGTCGCAAGAGAGCAGGTTAGATTGGTCATGGATACCAAGATGGATTCAGAGCAGGATACGGACATACACATGAACAGATTCTGATTGATCTAAAAAACGGTTTCATGGATAAAGGACAGGTCAACCGACCTGTCCTTTTCTATTCTTCAGCGCCAATACCAGACCGACTTGACACGGACATTTCTATTGATTATGCTTGAAGCCGGATGGTTGGTGGACTTCATTCCTCGTTTTACTTTTGTTCGCATGTAAACCCTGAATCGAACACGAATTGAATTCATAAAGAACAGATTCCGAAATGCCCAATCAACTTACAGTCTCCAATCCTATGCCTGCGCTCGGAAACGCCCGTCCGGACATTTCCTCACTGACCTCTGTAAAGGGGATCACCTCGGATGCGAACGGTGCAGCAAATTCCACGCGTGCAGCAGGGACTGAGTTGTTGACGCGGGTACTGAATACCAGCGGGATAGATGGACTGGGCGGAAATGTCGATTTCACCGGATAGTTCTGAATGTTTGTAGATCCAATGCCCTGGTCAGGAACATCACCGGGGCATTTCTTTTTTTTGAGTGCGGGTTCGTGAAGCCTATACCAATTTGTCCTATCGTCGATAGACTCGAATCCGGTGATTGAGCATGTCCGATCTTACAGAAACAGTCCTGCAATTCGGCGGAGGTAATTTCCTGAGGGCGTTTGCCGATGTGTTCATTCAGGAGAGGAACCAGACCACCGATCCAGTTGGCAGGGTGGTGGTTGTGCAGTCTACGGACAGCGACAGGGCAAGCAGAATCAATCGCCAGAAAGGTAGATATCATGTCGCGGTACGTGGGTTGGAAGCTGGCAAAGAAATCGATACGTGCATCGAGGTGGCGTGTATCAGCAGAGCGCTCGAGGCCAGGAAGGAGTGGGACAAGGTCCTTGCTTTCAGCCAATCGGAAACACTGAAATTCATCGTATCAAATACTACTGAGGCAGGGCTTTCACTTGTTGCCGAAGACCGATGCGAAGGCCTTTGCCCGGTCTCTTTTCCTGCGAAGCTGCTCGAATTGCTGGTTTCGCGCTTCAATTCAGGAAATGCCGGAATTACGATTCTTCCATGCGAGCTTGTGGAGAAAAACGGCGATCTTCTGCTTGACCTTGTATTGCAGCAGGCCGACAGATGGGGATTGCGCGGGAGCGTGATCGCCTGGATTCGGGAAGAAGTAGTTTGGCTCAACACCCTGGTAGACAGGATTGTTAGCGGCCGGCCGGATGATCACCCGCTCCTGGAAACAGATTCCCTGCTGACGGTCGCCGAACCCTACGCATTCTGGGCCGTCGAGGAAAGCCGGCAAACCGATCGCCTTTTCAGGCATGCCGCAGTGAAACGGGTGAAGGACGTCACACCTTATTCATTGCGCAAGGTCCGAATTCTGAATGGAGCCCACATTGCTCTGGTACTGAAAGCGATACCGCATGGGATAGAGACCGTTCGCGAGGCTATTGAAGATCGTGAAATCGGTGCATGGTTAACCACCTTGCTGTTCGACGAGATCGTTCCCACGCTGGAAGGGGTCGTTGACGATCCCGGAGAATTCGCAGCACAGTGTCTCGAGCGATTTGCCAACCCCTTCCTGGACCACAGGCTGGCGGATATCGCACTGCATAAAGAAGACAAGGTGAGGGTGAGACTGGAACCGACATATGAAGCTTACATATCCAAATTCGGTAATCGGCCCCGCCTCCTGAGCGAGTTGTTGGGTCGATAAACCAGAAGAAAAAACGGAAAACTGGATGAAGACTATTCTACTCGAAAAGCCTGGCAGATTTGAACGCGTGCAAACCGTAAATCCTCGTAGCCCGGGTCCGTTCGAGGCGAAAGTGAAAGTGAAGCGGGTTGGCATCTGCGGTAGCGATCTGCATGCATTTCGTGGGAGACAGCCTTTTTTCAGTTACCCTCGCATTCTGGGTCACGAACTGGGTGTCGAAATTCTGGATCTGGGTCCCGGCGATACGGACTTGAGAGCGGGAGATTTGTGCTCGGTAGAGCCCTATCTCACCTGTGGTAAATGTATCGCCTGCCGCAACGGAAAGACAAACTGCTGTACAAGTCTGAATCTGATCGGCGTGCATTCGGATGGTGGGATGAGAGAAGAGATCATCGTGCCCATGAATAGACTTCACCGTTCGGAATCTCTATCTGTCGATCAACTGGCATTGATTGAAATGCTGGGAATAGGCGCCCATTCCGTAGACCGTGCGAAACTTTGTTCAGGCGAGTGGGTACTGGTGATCGGGGCCGGTCCGATCGGTCTTTCCGTTGTCCAGTTCGCGCAGATCGCCGGCGCAAATGTGGTGCTTCTCGAGCAGAATCCAGATCGCGTGGATTTCTGCAAGAAATGGTTTTCTGTAGCGCATGCGCTGGATGGGTCGGGTGGTGATATCACAGGAGAACTCGAGAGACTCCTGGATGGTGAGCTGCCAACCGCCGTGTTCGATGCCACCGGAAATGCCGGTTCCATGTGTACGGCCTTCAGCTACGTAGCCAATGGCGGTCGGTTGATTCTGGTGGGTATCGTACAGAATGAAATCAGATTCCAGGACGCGGAATTCCACCGCAGAGAAATGACGGTGTTGAGCACCCGAAACGCGTTGTCGAGCGATTTTACAAGGATTATTTCGCTTATGGAATCCGGCGTGGTCAATACCGACCCCTGGATTACGCATCGGGCCGAATATGACGATTTCGTGGAAAGCTTCCCGGGTTGGCTGGATCCTTCAGAAGGTGTGGTGAAGGCCATGTTGTCGTTGTGATGGATCGGTGGAAACGGTATAAGTGCAATGTCTGAAACGGAACGGTATCCGATTCCAGGTGGACGATTCAGGATCGAGGACGAGATAAAGCGAAGTCGCTTTATCACTACCGTGCAAGAGGCGGGCAGCGTTGAATTCGCGAAGGCGTTCATAGCAGGCATCAGAGAAGAGTTCCCGGATGCCAGTCATCATTGCTGGGCCTATTTGATTGGACGCCCGGGCGAATCCGGAACCGTGGGGATGAGTGATGACGGAGAGCCCCACGGAACGGCGGGACGACCGATTTTGACCGTTTTGCTCCACAGCGGGTTCGGGGATATCGTATCTGTGGTGACGCGGTATTTTGGCGGCACTAAGCTAGGTAAAGGAGGGCTTGTTCGAGCCTATTCCGGCGGCGTACAACACGCCCTGCAGAAAATGGATGTCGGGTACCGAATAGATTATGCCAGATTGGTGGTCCGGTTGGGTTACGCGGCAGTTTCCAGCTTCAAACTCCTGTTGCTCAATTATGAGGCGAAAATAGATCATGAGGAATTCGGACAGAACGTTGTCTTCCATGTCGAGCTACCAAGCGAACACGCAAATGGATTCAAACTTGCGGTAGGCGATCTGACCAACGGTCGCGCGGATGTTGTGGACGAAGAAGGGGACTGAAAGGAGATGTAAATGGAAAAGGCGGCATTGCTTGGCGGTCAGCCAATCAGGAAAACAGGATTTCCACCCTGGCCTCAATCGGATGGCCGGGACCTCGACCACATCAAGGCGGTTTTAGATACCAGTTTGTGGGGCGGAACGATCCACGGGCCCAGGGTGACCTCTTTCTGCGAGACATGGGCGGCGTTTACCGATGCAGATCACTCGGTTGGGATGGGCAGTTGTACGGCGGGGCTGGAACTGTCGTTGAGGGCGTTTGGTGTGGGCCCGGGGGACGAGGTTATCGTTCCTGCATATACCTTTATCGCAACAGCTCTTGCGCCACTGACAGCGGGAGCTGATATCGTGTTTGTCGATATGGATCCCAGGACGTTCTGTATGACGCCCGAAGCGCTGGAGGCGGCCATAACACCGCGTACGAAGGCTGTTATTCCCGTGCACTTCGCAGGTCAGGCCGCAGATGTTGAAGCATTGCAGGCGGTTGCCCAAAAACATGGTCTCAAGATCATCTGGGACGCCGCCCACGCTCACACTGCAGCGTGGCGAGGCAAAATGGTGGGTGGTTTGAGTGATGTGTCTGTCTACAGCTTCAATCATGCGAAGAATCTTACGTGTGGCGAAGGTGGTATGGTGACGACGAATGACGAGGAACTTGCGGATTTCCTGAAATACTCTCTCTCTACTTTTGGACGCAAGAAAGGCCGTCCCTGGTATGAGCATCATTGTCTGGGGTTTTCAGATCCGTTGACAGAATTCCAGGGAGCGATTCTGGAGGCGCAGTTCGAAAGGTTGGAAGAGCAGAGTTTGAAGCGAGAAGAGAATGCGAGGCTGCTGATCCGAGGTCTCTCAGAGATCGAGGGCATAGATGCACCGTATCTGTCTCCGGACACAACTCGACACGGGTGGCACGTGTTCGTTATGGTGTATCACCGTGAGGTGTTCGAAGGTCTGTCTATGGAGACGTTCAGAAAGGCGCTTGCTGCGGAAGGCATTCCCTGCGGCGGATATACGTTTCCACTTTATGACAATCCCATGTTCGACGCGGAGTCGGGCAGGGTCGAAGGCGCCCAGGGCGGATTCAGAAAGATGCCGTGTCCGGTTACCGAATGGGCCTGCAACGAGGGGGTCTTCAATTTCTCCCAGTCCCTTTTGCTGGACACGCCGGACGGTATGGAGCAAGTGGTGGCCGCTATTTCCAGAGTAAAGGAAAACGCCGGCGACCTTCTCAAAATGGACGAGGGTTAGCGAGCCTTTCGATTTCGTGGTCAGTGAGAAACCGGTGAAGTGTGTGGCGGTTGCGTGTGTTTGCATCGCGTCATTCAAATATGGAGTCATACATGTCCGATTCACGTGTTTTTGTTGGTGACTTGACCCGGAAAGAGTTCCGGGAACGTATGGATGCAGGTACCATCAAAGCGGCGATCGTGCCGACGGCCGCTACGGAGCAGCACAATGAACATCTGGAGATGATTCACGACACCCTTCATGTCACCTATATGGCGGAACAGGCAGCAAAGGCCCTCCATCCGCAGGTGGTTGTGGCGACGCCGATCAGCATCGGGGTTTCCGAGCACTGGATGGAGCACGCTGGGACTTTGACGGTTCGCCCTGAGGTATTCAGCGAGTATGTTTTCGATGTTTGCCACTCCCTTAAGCGGGCGGGGATCGAGAATATTCTGATTCTGAACGGACACGGTGGAAATGTGAAACCGCTGATGCGTCGAATTGACGAATATCGCGACAAGCTGAAGGTAAATCTGCGATTTCAGTCATACTGGGATGTCTACGATCCAAAACTGGTTTTCGAGCTGATGGAGCACAACCGACTGCCGGGCCACGCCTGTGAGTTCGAGACTTCCACGATGCTGGTGCTTGCGCCTGAGCGTGTGCACAAAGAGGATCTGGATAACGAGTCGGCTGCGCTAGGCACCAAAGAAAAAGGAGAGCAGCTCCTGAAGCCTGCCGTGGAGGGTGTGTCTGAAATCCTCAGGAAAATGATTGCAGGTGAAGATGTAGATGTTCCTCCGGTAACCTATAGGGAAGGGAATCGGATTCATATGATTACGGGAGAGCCGGTCTAAATCTGAACACAGGATGGTCTTTCAAAGGGCAGGGACACTGACAGCGTGTTCCTGCCTGAGTTTTTGCCGGTGTGCAAACGAAAAGGTGAGGGTGATGACCCGGGAGATAAGAGATTCGGTTCTTCTGATGTGTGGGGCCTTTGCTGCAGGCCTGCTGTTTTTCGATGAGAAGCTGTCCTTATCGGGAGACAATGCGGAGTTTGTGATTCTGGGCAGGGCACTGGCAGCTGGAAAAGGCCTTGTCTATATGAACATTCCGGATCTTCCTCCGGGGACCAAGTATCCTCCGGGATTCATTGCGATTCTTGCGTTGTTCGACCTGGCGGTTCCGGACAGTATTGTGGCGATGAAGGTGGTTGCGCTTCTGGCCTTTGTGTTTTCAATTCCTCTGATCTATCTGTTGCTGATCAGGCACACCACGCGGAAAGTGACCTTGTATGTATGTGGGTTTTGCGTGCTTTCACCCACGTTGCTGGAATTTTCCTCGCAGGTTATGTCGGAAATTCCTTTTCTCCTCGTTTCCTTCGTCACTCTGCTGCTCTTGGACCGCAGGCGGCCGGGTGCGACGGGGATTCTCCCAACTCTGTTGGTGATGATGGCGGCTTACTACATTCGTACGGTCGGAATTGCTCTTGTCGCTTCGGTGCTGCTCATTTTGCTGCTCAAGAAAGAGTACAGGCTCTGCGGTTTGGTGGCCGCCGGGGCAATTCTTATCGCCCTTCCCTGGTCCTTGCATAGCCAATCCTCCGGCGGCAGTCCCTACTTGCGCCAGTTCCTCAGCGTAGACCCGTACCGTCCCGATTCGGGGGTTCTGGGACTCGGCACATTGATCGAGCGCATTGTCGAGAACCTGGGCAGCTATTCTTTCAAGATGATACCGAGCATTGTACTGCCTGTGCCTTTCCTGTCGATTCCGCGGCTTACTGATTACCCGCCGACCCTCTTCATTCTGGCGGCAATCCCCAGCGTTCTGGTTCTCTATTTCGTTGTAGCCGGTTTCTGGACGAAGGGTGTATCAACCCCAAGAGTCTTTCTGCTGGTTTATTCGTCCACCTTGCTGTTGTGGCCAAGCATTTGGGCTGACTTCAGATTTCTGATTCCAATTGTTCCACTGCTGTATCTTGCGGTGATCTGGAGTGTTTTGGATATTGGATCCAGAGTCGGAAATTGGAGAAAGGTGTGGCGCAAGCTCTGCTTCGCGGCTGCCTTTGTGATTTTCACCTCGAGTGTCATAGGTTCGGCGGATCTGTATTCGAGGAAGGGCTGGTATCCACCAAACTGGGATGCGTATTTCAAGGCAGGGTTATGGATTCGCGATCATACCACATCCGATGTAGTGGTCGCGTGCAGAAAGGGATATCTGATGCATCTGGTTTCGGGCAGGATGACAACTGGCTACAAATGGGAGGAACCTGATAAGGTAATGGCTGGCTTCGAGAAAGATGGCGTGGACCTTGTGGTGCTGGACGAACTCCCTTTCAATTCCACACCCAGGTATCTGGTTCCTGCAATCAATGCAAACAGGCGCAGATTTCGCATTGCACATCAGGTTCCGAATCACGATACATTTGTGCTGGTTTTCGACCGAGACCAGCAGATACCCAATCCCCAGGGGAGCGAATAGGTTCGGATACCCAGTAGGCGCCGGCGGTTGGGCTGAATTGCTGGATCGAAGGGGGGGAGGAGAGTCGTCATTTCCTGAGGCCTTCGGAAAGACCCTTGTGACTTCCTCAAATCATAGGTTTATTGCCTGATGAATATTGGAGGGAGAAGAAATGGCCGAATACGAATTGAGTACCTGGCAGGAAGCATTCAATACGGGAATCCTGGATCTCTGGCACGAAGTCTTTCACGCATACCAGTATGACTTCAAGATGAACCCTGAGAAACTGGATGCGGTGACGGGACATCCAGATTTCCACGCCGATGGGGCGGTAGTGGCTTTAACCGATGGCCGGGTGGTCGGTTTCGCGCTGGCCATGGTTGCCGGGGATTGCGCGTTCCTGAGTGCTTTGATGGTTCACCCGGAGTTCAGAAGAGAAGGCATCGGCACAAATCTCCTCAGTCGGGCGGAGGACTTTTCCAGGAGCAGAGGAAAGGATGAAATCCGGGTGAGCTACAGGGGCAACCCGGCCTCTTTCGCCACGGGTGTGGATGTGCGCACACCAGCGTATTATTGCCTTTTGAACAATGGCTATCGAAACCGGGGTGCGTTAAGCCTTTTTATGGACATCGCGTTCACCGAATATGCTTATCGTGATGAGATCGATCAGCATATTTCACAGCACAGCAAAGCGGGAATTCAATTCGGGTTATGCGGCCACGAACACCTGGACGGACTTCGAGAATTCATGGCGGAAGTCTTCCCGGGGGGATGGGAGAATTCTGTGAATGCTCATCTGGAGGGTGAGCCTCCCTATCCTGTCCTGATCGCATCGCTTGGCGCGCGCGTAATCGGTTTCGCAGGTCCTATTCGTATGGGCGAGAACGGGGGCGGGGGCTTCACCGGGATTGGTACGCATCCTGATTTCAGACGCATGAAGATCGGCAAGGTGCTTTTCAACTTGATGTGTGTGGAATTCAAAAGACGTGGCGCGATCTGGAACACACTTCATACCGGACTCAACAATCCCGCACAGGAGATCTATCTGAACGCGGGTTACAGGGTTCAGAAGCTCATCGATTACAATTTGGTCAAGCCGTTGTCATAAGAGAATCTCTTGTCGTGTCCGGGGCTTGGCACCATGTGCTCCTGAGTACAGGATACAAGGGAACCAGTGACCGGCATCAAACGTTTAAAATAGGTGGTTTTCTGTCTACCCAGGAGTCCGCTGATTCAATGGTGGAGGAAAAGCGATCGTGAGTCGATCTCTGTTGCAGATGAAGATTTACGGTTGGTGTGTGGTCGAAGACGTGATTCCCACGAGTGAGGTGGATGCCATACGGCGGAGTGTTTCCGAAACTGTTGAAGAACACGCAAATCCGGAGACCTTGAAAAAAGGGGTCGGATTCGTCCCTGGAATTATTGCACAGAATCAGGCATTTGCTCCCTACCTCGCTCACCCCGCCCTGATGGAAATTACCCGTGCGCTCCTGGGTGAGCATGTCAGGATTTCTTTTACTTCTGCCATTGTGAACAACCCGGGCAATGTCAGAGGGGGTTGGCACGCGGATTGGCCTTACAATCAGGGAAATGCCGGCCATATGGAAGCTCCCTATCCAGACACGGTCTGCCACCTCACGACATTGTGGATGCTGTCGCCGTTCACAAACGAAAATGGGGGTACGTTGATTCAGCCTGGCAGCCATCGGTCGGATAATAACCCAACGGGAGACAACGGAATTTCGCCCGAGGAAGCGTTGCCGGGTGAACTACAGGCCACGGGAAACGCAGGAAGCGTTCTGGTGATGGACAGCCGTATGTGGCATGCATCCGCGGCTAACCGATCATCCGAACCCCGTGTTGCCCTGGCAGTCAGATATGCTCCCTGGTGGCTCAATACGGACGTGCTGATGCCGGGATCGGATGAACGTAAACGCCTGGTTGACGAACCGAGTGGCATCGAAAATGTCGTACCCGCCGTACCCAGAGAGGTCTTCGCAGACCTTCCCGAAGATGTAAAGCCGCTGTACCGGCACTGGGTAGAAGGGATGGTGGGTTGAAGTTTCGTAATTTCTATACAGATCGGGATCGATGGTGCGAAATTTTCCTGGGCAATCACTTTAGAGGCATGCGCTGCATAACCACGATTCTATCGAGCAAGGTTTAACATGATCAACCCAATCTTATATGTCCTCCGGTCTTGCAGGCATCTGATCATCCTTTTTCTTATGGTGTCCGTATGTTCTGCTCCCACCCAGGCGGATACGGGGGAAGTCCCACAGGTGTTTTTCGGCGGGATCATGGATTTCACCACCGCGTTCCAGAACCAGGGACTGCCGGAAGTGAACAGATTCCGGAGAGGAGATAGCGCATTCGACAATATGAGGATGACGCTTTTCACGGATGTGGTCTTTTCTCCCAGAATCACTTTGTTCACGCAGGTGATTCTTGACCCCACGAGTGGATCCTCCATCAGTTCATTTTTCAGACCGTATGCACGTTTTACGGCTTTGGAAACCGCAAAGGGGGTCCTGCATCTGGAGGTGGGCAAACTTCCCACACCCTTTGGATCCATCAGTCCCAGAGCATATTCCACCAGGAATCCTCTGGTGAGTAGTCCACTGATGTATCATTATTTCACATCATTGAGGTCCAATCAGATTCCGGCGGACAATGCAGACCTGGTATCCCACAGGGGTCAGGGACCCTTTTCCGTATTCACGGGATACTCTGGAGGTGGCGCCTCGCGGGCGTTCAACGGCCTCCCCCTGATTTACGAAATTTGCTGGGATACCGGAGCACAGGCAATCGGGTCGTTCTGGCGATTCGATTATCGGGCAAGTGTTACCCAGGGAACACTGGGAGATCCCCGAAACGGTGGGGGCGACAATAATGACGGCAAGCAGTTTTCAGGTCGTTTGGGGCTTGTTCCAATGACCTGGCTGACAGTCGATTCTTCGTATGCACGCGGACCCTATCTGCATTCCGATGTGGCACCGGCACTCCGCCAGGGCAAACAGGTGGAAGACTATCACCAGAAGGCATTGGGATTCGATGCGGCGATTGGTTTCCGACATTTAGAGTTGATTGGTGAACTGATGCTCAACACTTGGGATGTACCCAATATTGTGGATACCAATGGGAGAGAAAAGGCAGTTGAAACTACCGGATTCTATGTTCAGGGCAAATATGCCATCCGTCCTGGATTGTATGCGGCTGTTCGCCTCGATCAGATCGATTTTGGAGAGGTCGACGATGGCAGTGGTACCAGCGTCCCGTGGGACGAGCCGGTAAAACGCATCGAGTTCGGCGTTGGGTATCATTTCAGAGATGGCGTAATCGGGAAAGTGATACGTCAGGATATACGTGTAGAGCACCAGGCGCCCGCAACATCGTCACACGACTACTTCTGGGGAGCGCAACTCTCCCTTTCATTCTGAAATCGATCAGGAGGCTATGCTATCGAAATGAAATCTCGAATAATTTGGATATGTGTTCTGGTCATTTGCATGCTTGCAGCAACAGACGAAGCACAGTCCGGGACGATCACAGGAAGTGTGAACGTGCCGAAAAGCAAGAAAGCCAGGCCGCCGGCAAGATACCATCTGGGACATTACAGGTCTGCCAGAAGAACCGAGCAGCAAAGGAGCACAGGCCCCAAGGACGTGGTGGTGCACTTGAGCAGAAGGGGGATCGTCAAGAAGCGCAGCAAGGGTGCGGTAACGGTCACTATGCTTCAGAAGAACGAATCGTTTATCCCTCGCGTGCTTCCCGTGCTTGCCGGAACGACGGTTGAGTTTCCTGACGAAGATGATTTCTACCACAATGTATTCTCGTTGATGTCGGGAGACCGGTTCGATCTGGGAAGGTATGCAAAGGGAGGATCTGCCAAAGCGGTCTTCGACAAGCCGGGCGTTGTTGTGGTTCGATGCGAGATTCATTCCAGTATGAAGGCCTATATCGTTGTCCTTGAAACCCCCTACTTTACCGTGCCCGATGAAACCGGATCTTTCTCGCTGGAGGATGTTCCGGCAGGCACATACGATCTGAAGGCATGGCACCCCTCATTCGGAGAAGAAGAGCAGACGGTGAAAGTAACCGAAAAGGGTGCTGTGACCGTTGATCTTTCTTTCTAGAAATTTTCCAGACTCAAAAAGGATGAAGGCGTGGAAAAGCTCCTGAGCCTGCGCGGCAAGATGCTGATGTTTACCTTTGGCGTCGTTGCCGTGCTGACAGGCCTCTCGCTGGGTGTTGTTCACAGTTTTGTGGCCGGAAGGGTAGAGAATCAGGTGGGTGCGGACCTGGAACGCACCCACTCTGTGTTTTTCGCACTGATGCGAGAGCGGGCGCGCGGGCTACGATCCCAGTGCGAAGTCGTTGCGCAGGATCCGAGGTTCATTGCGACCCTGGATATCGAGATCCCCCAACTTGAGTATCAGGCCAAGACGGTTCTGAGAGAGGCGCGTCAATTCCAAAGCGTGATCGGATGTGACATTTTTATGGTAGTCGGGGCCACCGGAATCGTGCTTACGCGTTTGGAGATTTCGAATTCTGCCCTTGTGGATCTGTCGGAACTGTCTTCACTGGACAGCGCACTTAAGGGCGAACCTTCCACAGGCAACTGGCGCAAAGGTGAGCGGGATTTTCAGGTGGCGACGGTCCCGATCTTTCAGGATAACGTACTCACCGGCACTTTGACTGTGGGCTTTGCCGGTTCCGGTGACCTGAAATGGGTGCTGGATGGATTGATGTTCGCCACGCAGGATGAACTGATCCAGAGACCGGTTGCGGCCGAGGAGCCCGGCGATGTTGCGGCATTGATGCGGGAGATTCTGGATCAGATCGACAGCGATCTCGTGATCATCACCAACGAAAATGGTACGCCGTTCGGCATGGTTGAGCGTACCACCGGATACGGAGAGAATGCCTCCGGTATCGAGCAGATCCAGGAGGCCCTGTCCGGCAAGGTGACCTCGGGGTTACGGGCGGATGGCAGCCGTATTGTGCAAATGGTGGTCGTGCCGGTGCTGGGTTCACGTGGTGAGATCGTTGGTGCGCTGGGTACGGGATTCGGGGTGGACGATTTGCTGGCCAAAGAGCTCAGGGAAATGATGCACAGCGAGATCTCCTTTTCACTGGGCAGCCGGCTGGTTTCGTCTACATGGTCTGAAGATCAAAGGCGTGATATAGAGCGGCAGGTTTTTACGGGCGATCGAGACGAAGCGGCTGAACATTCACCTTTCGAGGTGAATGTGGGTGAGGAGACGTTCCTTTCGCTCCTGGGAAAGCTCGATGATATGCGCGGAGCAGAGGGCGGGTTTTATCTGATCCAGCTTTCTCTGGACGAGGCCATCGCATTTCTGACTACAGTAGAACAGGTATTGTTGTTTATCGGCGGAGGCGTTCTCTTTGCAGCGGCCCTGATCAGTTTTGCAGGCGTGAGCCAGATTACCCGGCCGGTGAACGCGCTTGTGGCAGGCACACGGAGGTTGGCCTCCGGAGAACTGGGGCATCGAATTCCCCCTTCGTCCAGAGATGAAATCGGTGAACTCGCTGGTTCGTTCAACGATATGGCCGAGGCACTTAGCACCTCCCATAACGCGCTCGAGGAGTCGGCGCGACTCTACCGCGACCTGTTCGACAATGCGCAGGATATTGTCTACACCACCGACATGAGCATGAAAAGCACCTCGGTTAACAAGGCTGCCATAGAGTACACGGGGTACTCTGCCCAGGAGTTGATCGGCAAATCCTTTTACGATCTCCTGGCGCAGGAGGACGCAGATCGTCTGATGAACCTGGACGACCAAATTCTACCCGGAGCGCCCCGAATTGCCGTGGAGGTGGAGGTCCTGCGGAAAGATGGCCAACACGCCAGTGTGGAAATCGTTTCGCGATGGATTGAGGAGGCCGGACAAACGGTGGGGTTGCACGGAATTGGTCGTGATATTACGGAACGGAAAGAGCGTGAAGAGGCTACGCAGAGGTTCAGAGAGCAGCTGCACCAGGCCGAGAAACTCCGAGCCCTTGGCGAAATGGCAGCAGGTGTAGCCCACAACTTCAATAATCTGCTCACAGGTGTAATGGGCTATGCCGAGTTGATGAAAATGCGGGATGATGTTCCGGAACCGGTCCTTGCCAATGCAGAAAAGATCGTGCAATCGGCGCGCCGGTGCTCCGCGATCGTGAAAAGAATCCAGTCCTTCGGACGCCCATCGGATCCAAGCCAATTGTCCCAGGTGAATCTCCACCAGGTGGTGAGAGACACGATTGATATCACCCACGTCAAGTGGAAGGCCCAGGCGGAACAGGAAGGGAAGATCATCGACATCGATCTGACGCTTGACGAGGTCGCCCCGGTTCAATCCGCCGGATCGGCGTGGGAAGAGATTCTGTCCAATCTGATTTTCAACGGGGTCGACGCGATGCCGGAAGGAGGCAGGATCACGATTTCGACAAAGGTGGATGGAGATGAGGTCTGCCTTTCGGTATCAGACACTGGGACGGGTATGGACGAGGAAACCAGACGGCGCGTGTTCGAGCCATTTTTCACTACCAAGGCACCGGACAAAGGAACTGGCCTCGGACTGAGCACCGTTTGGGGAATCATCCAGGGCCAGGGGGGCCGAATCGAAATCGAAAGCGAACCTGGAAAAGGAACCACCTTCCACATCCGGGTGCCTGTGGTCTCCGACGAGCCGGTTCCGGCCGAGTTCACAGCCGGTCTGGATGCCGTGACCGGTCTGCGTATTCTGGTGATCGACGATGATCCCGCGATCCGGGATTTTTTGCCGAGTCTCCTGGTGTCTCACGAGGTGGATTGCGCGCAGAACGGGGTGGAAGGAATGACTCTTTTCCGGGAAAAGCTTCACGACCTCGTCATAACCGATTGGGTGATGGCGGGGATTTCCGGGCTCGAGGTGGCAGACCGCGTCAAGGCCCTCTCTCCACAAACTGTTCTGGTTTTGATGACCGGGTGGGAGTACCGAGGATCCCCAGTTGACGAGAGCAAATCGGTCGATCTAATTGTTTCGAAGCCGTTCGACGCTGAAAAGCTGGACGATACCTTGCGCCAGGCTTTCAAGGAAGCCGCGTTTCCCGATGCCAGGCGGACCTGATACCGAAAAGCAGTTTCCGGAGGGTTTGTAATGGACGTGTGCGATTTTTCCAGATCGTTCCTCACCTTTGTAACACATGGCAGAGGCAACAACGCCAGGCTGCAGGTTGAATCTGTTTGCAGGCTCGAAGACAAGCAAGAATCCAAGGTTCAGACTTACTATTTTTATGCCTCCTGCAAGTCCGAGGATACCTTTGCTGAGAGGAACTTGTTTTACGAAGAGAATTATGATTTCTGCGGCGTGTTCTCGGAGGATGAGTACGTGATATACCGTACGATGTCCACACACACGGATCGATTTCGAGAGCAGGGGAAATGGCGCGATCGATTCGAGGATCTGAATCAACATATTGTTATGGTTGAAGGACGGGTCCTGAATGGAAAAGATGAGATTGTTCAGGCTTCCCTGTCCAATGTGCCCCTGGTCGGGCAGGTGGAATTCGAATCCGGCGATGGTCGGTTCCACGCGAAGCTGGAGTTTCCCATCAAGACGATGAATGCGAATGATATCGAGACGATCTATCAGGTGGATACAGGTCCGGTCGTGTTTCCCGATTTCGAGGCGGATGTGGCGAACAACTGTGAGCGGCTTTCGCCGGCATATGTGGCTTATAACACCACAGAATTCGCAGATTTTGTGATTCAGACCGATACGCCAGTCGGAGACGGGAATGTTTCCGTAACCCATTATTCTCGGCTAAAAAGTCTCGAAGGTATCACACGCGTGCTGGCGGTTTGATGCGTCCGGTGGGTGAATAGATCGAATTCATTACGTGCCAAATTTGTTGAATGGAGTTTCGATGACGATCGACGGATACTGTACAATTGGTGTGGATCGAGAGTATGACCTGACCGTAGACGCCCTGCTCGAACAGATGGATGAGGCACAAGTAGAGCGTGCGATGATTGCACCGGTGGACCGGTGCCTCGCGGTGAGTAACGAGACGGGAAATGACTTGATGCTCCATGCCGCCGGAGAACATCCCGACAGGTTGATTCCGACCTGCACGGCCAACCCGTGGTATGGTGTAGGCGCAGTGGCTGAGGCAGAACGCGCGATCGGGGAAGGGGCTAGGATGCTTGTGCTGCATCCCTTCGTCCAGGGATTCATGACCAATGACGAGCTGGTTTGGCCGCTTCTGGAAACCGCGGCAGAAACACATACGCCGGTTTATATCCACACCGGAATGCCGGGGAACGCAACCCCCTGGCAGGTGGTGGATCTGGCCGAGCGGTTTTCGGGTCTGGACCTGATTATCGGTCACTGTGGTGCAACGGACTTCTGGAACGATATGGTGGAGGCGGCGAAATTCAGTGATCAGGTCTATTTCGAGTCGTCTCTCGCCAGACCCTTCAGCTTTTCGCGCTATGTTGAGCAGGTTGGAAGCCGGAAAGGCATGATGGGTTCTTATGCACCCATCAATGGGCTGGTGTTTGAGTGGGACCAGATGAGAAAGGTACTTTCGGAGGATATTGTGGCGGCTGTATGCGGCGAAAATCTCCGGCGTTTGCTTGAAAAAAGGGGTGACCTGTGATCGTAGACTGTCATACACATTGGGGCATGGTCTGGGAGGACCGCGATCAGGGAGATCCCTCGAACTGGCTGAAGGTGCTGGATCAGTACGGTGTGGACAAGGCCTTCCTTCTGGGTCATTACAACCTCCACCGATGCGATCTCGCCGCTGAGGATAATACCAGACTCGCTGATATTACCCGGCAGGCTAAGGACAGATTCATCCCGTTTGGTTCTGTGTGGCCGCAAATGGGAAAAGATGCGGTAAGCGAGGCTAGACGGTGTCTGGAGGACCTGGGGATGAAAGGATTGAAGTTTCATCCCTGGCTGCAGGGGTTCAGCACAGGGGACGCGGTGCTTGGCGAGATATGCGGCATCGCCGGCGAACTGAATGCGCCCATTCTATTTCACGACGGAACGCCCTGTTACAGTCTGCCCGAACAGGTGGCGGGACTGGCCAGGCGATTTCCGGGGACCCGTTTCGTTTTGGGTCACGCAGGTCTTCTCTGGAGTTGGCGGAGCGCACTGGAAGCGCTTCGGGTTCCCAATGTGTGGGCCTGTCTCTGTGGACCTCACCAGAGAGCCATCGAGATATTGGCTCGGGAAGCCAGTTCAGAACGACTGCTCTGGGGAACCGACTTTGGTTTTGGTTTTTCCGATCCCATCGATTACCGCCTGAATCTGTTTCTGAGCGCTGCGATCGACGAGGCACTCAAGAAGCGAATCCTGGGCGAGAATCCGTTCCGACTGTTCGATTTCTGAAGCTTCCTTTAGATCTCCCGGTAGCACAGGGCGTCGTCACGCATGTGATGCCGCCATTTCTGTGTGTCTGATCCGCTCACCACTGTCGCCCGGGTTATGGCACACCTGGCGCATATCTGACAATATCGCACGTTGAAGTAATGGATTCTGTTGGGCCGGAAAATCGTACGATCCATTTATCCTGTTTGTCTATAGTGGCTTACGCGTTAAAGGTCATGTTCTTTCCTTTCTGTGGCACGATGATTGCGTTTACCCCTGTATGGAAGGACATAACATTCGAATTTGGCCTTCCACCTTTTCTGATTCGTCGGGCTGAGCACATTGTAAAGGAGGGGAGACATGATCGAAGTGACTTTTGATAAACTCGCCACAGATCCAGAGACATACCAGCAGGTTGTCTGGCTCAAGAGCCTGGAGGGAGAACAAGCCTGCCCACTTCCCATTGGCGGCGCGGAAGCCCTTTCGATCTATTTGAGTGTGACAGGCAAGGATACTCCCCTTCCGCTCGAGCACGATTTGACCGGCGCCATTCTGAACCGGTTGAACGCCCGGGTCTCCCAGGTCAATATCGGCGAACTGAGGGACGGCGCAGTTTATGCCGAGCTCGTTATGGTCTTTGGTGAGGGTGAACTGCGGGTGGAGGTATGCCCGGGGGACAGTATTGCGCTGGCTCTGAAATACGGAGCACCGATCTACATTTCAGAGCGCGTGATGGAACAAGGACCCTCGCTGGTGGAGACGGCGGCAGCCGAGAATGAAGGATGGATAGAGTCCATGGATGAGATTCCTCAACTGGAGTTGTCCGATGATGAACTCGAGTCCATGGAGCTGGAAGAGGATGGCGAAATCGAAACCCTGGACGAGGACATCGAACCAGACTGGTCGTTCGAAGGGATATCAATTGAAATCGAGTCTTTCTTGAGCGAGATCGGGTTGGATAGTACGGGCGACTGGGATGCTTCGGAGAACCTGACGATCTTGAGAGGACGACTCAAAGAGGCAGTGAAGATGGAGGACTACGAGGATGCGCGGAGGTAGATTCTGCCATCAGCAAGATCAGAGGTTGCGTCCGCTGACAAGACCCCATCGGAACAGCAACATGTCAAAAAGGCGTCTACGTATATCGTAGGCGCCTTTGTTTTGCTTGCCCGGGAATCAGCATCCAGCAGCGTTTCAAATCAAGCGAAATGTAGTGGTAGCGGCGGAGGGACTTGAACCCCCGACCCATGGATTATGATTCCACTGCTCTACCAACTGAGCTACGCCGCCACACTTGATCAAAGGGCGTAAAACATACAAGGATTCAGCCGGATTGTCAAGATGGAAAAGGACCGGAACGTGTCACAATTCCGCCCGAAATTAGGGGTGATCCGGTCGTGTCCGCGAGGCGTTCTTTCTGTTCTTCGAGCATCTTCTGCTGGCGTTTAACGCGCTCCGGGACGATTCGTTCTCGAGGGGCCGTGGGCTTGAACTCGAGACGTTCGACACCAAGGGATTTGAGCACTGCAAGTTCCACAGGCGAGTGGTCTGACATCTGCTCTCGACCGAAACACATTGGCTCCCTGAGCGCTATCGGCGGGTTGGTGATGAATCTTGGTCGACCGGAAGGGTTGCGTGAAGCCGAGTGAAGCGTGTAGGGATGCAGGAGCACGACATCTCCGGTCTTTCCGGTGAGTTCCAGAAACTTGCTGCACCTGTCTATGTGTTTTCCGAATCCGACATCCGGCAAAAGCCCCTGGGGGTTTTTCAAAAGCAATCTTGCGATATGCTGGATGGAATCCGGTGCAATAAAGGTCCCACCGCTTTTCGGGAGTATGTCCGACCAGATGACGATGGTGAGCAGGCCCTGCTCGGGGCTGTCGAGGAAGTGGCGAAAGAAATCTCCGTCCTTGTGCCAGCCGCCCACTTCCCGAGAGGGCGCCTGCCACGGCTCACCGGCGCCGAGATTGAAGTTGATGATGAAGCCGTCGCTCCAGGTGGGGTTGTCGGCGATTCGTTTCTCTCCGCCAAGCAGATCGCATATAGCACCCCAGGCTTTTGGTGCAAATGAGGCAATTTCAACCCTGTTCATGCCGGGGAGGTGGATTCGCTGCTCCTGCCAGGTATCGGGATTCCGGGGATCGTAGCCCAGACGCTGGAAGGCCAGCCGGCGCCAGTCCTTAGCGAAGGACTCACGGAAGCAATCGTGAACGGTGACATACCCGTTCTGAAGGAAGTGCTCGATCTGTTCAGCTGTCAGCGTACCTGGACCTTTGCTGCCCATAATGGAAGTCTCCAGGGAAAAGTTTATTTCCAGTGCTCAGACAAATATAATCCGGAGTCGGCGGAATACACGCCGATTATTCTGCGGCCTTTACCCGTTGACATCAATCTGTGAATACGGTACACTGATCTCATAAATAACGCCTGTTATGAAAGGAAAAACCAATGAGACTCTCAACCTTCATCCTGGCTCTCGCAGTGTCCATAGGTACGCTTGGGGCGGATGAAGAAAAGGTCGTCTATGTCGTGCCGATCGAAGGCACGATCGAGAAGGGACTGGCTGCGTTCATCAACCGCGTGATGGCTGAGGCGAAGTCGGAAGGCGTTTCGGCCGTAATTCTGGAAATCGACACGCCCGGGGGTGCGATCGACGCGGCGCTGACGATCCGGGACGCAATTCTGTATAGCGATGTGAAGACGATCGCCTTCATCAATCCACGCGCGATTTCCGCCGGGGCGTTGATTTCTCTGGCCAGCGAGCACATTGTTATGGTAGAAGGGGGCACGATCGGAGCGGCCACAGCGGTAGATATGCAGGGGAAGAAGGCCAGCGAAAAAGTGATCTCTTATTTCAGGAATGAGATGAAGGCGACCGCCGAGAAACGCGGCAGATCTTCGAAGCTCGCCGAGGCGATGGTGGATGAGGATGTAGATGTGGAAGACCTGGCGCCCAAGGGGAAGCTGCTGACACTGACCACCGAAGAGGCGCTGGAGCAAAAGGTGGCGGATTTCAAGGTGAGCGCCACGGACGAGGGTGACAAGCTCCAGGCGGTGCTTGAATTGTACGAACTGAGTAACGCAAGTATCTATCATCAATCGGAGAATTGGGCTGAAGATCTGGTTCGGATTCTCACATATCCCTATCTGGCTTCGCTGTTGATGTCTCTCGGATTTCTGGGTCTGATTTTCGAGATCCAGAGTCCCGGGTGGGGTGTTGGTGGCACGATAGGGATCCTTTGCCTGGGACTCTTCTTCGGCAGTCATCTACTTGTGAATCTGGCGGACTGGTCGGAGATATTGATTTTTGTCGTCGGTGTATTTCTGGTCCTGGCGGATGTGTTTTTTATCGCGGGATTCGGCGTTCTGGGTGCTCCGGGAATCGTGCTTATGATTACCGGTCTTTTTCTGAGTCTGATCGGTCGGTTTGATCTCTGGACCTGGGATTCGGTGGGTATGGCAACCCGGCCGCTTCTGATCGCCTTTGTTTTGACGGTTGCCGCGGCGATCCTGATGATCAGGATCATGCCCAGCACAAACGCCTGGAACTGGCTTGTGCTTCAGGCCGAGGAACGTTCGGATGAGGGGTATGTGGCGGTTTTCGAATATGATACACTTCTCGGAACAAACGGTGTGGCTTTGACGCCCCTGCGTCCCGGGGGCACCGGTATTTTCGATGACCGCAGAATTAGTGTGGCCACTCAGGGGGAGTTCATCGAAAAGGACACGCTGATCACCGTGGTTGAGATCGAGGGTACCCGAATTCTGGTTCGCAAGGCAGATCCGGTATAGCATAGGTGAATTTTCACGTGTGTGGATTCCCGGCTGAATTTTCAGGACCCCTGTGAATCTGTTTAATGTATCTGCATCAACAAAGGAGTGTGGTATGGAAGGCGTAATTACTTTATTAATAGTGGCTGCTTCCGTTCTGTTTGTGTTCGTGTTTATCTATTTCATCCCGGTTGGACTATGGGTTTCCGCACTGGCCGCTCGTGTTCGGATTGGCATTGGGGAATTGGTGGGCATGCGTCTCAGGCGGGTTCCACCCCGTATCATTCTGGGCTCTCAGATCAGTGCCACAAAGGCAGGATTGGACATACCCACGACATTCATGGAGGCCCACTTTCTGGCAGGTGGAGATGTGGAGAAGGTTGTGAAGGCGCTGATTGTTGCGGACAAGGCAGGCATTACGCTCACGCACGAGCGTGCCGCTGCGATTGATCTGGCAGGAAGAGATGTATTGGAAGCGGTTCAGGTGAGTGTGAATCCAAAGGTCATCTCTACGCCTATGGTGACTGCGGTTGCCAAGGATGGTATACAAGTAAAGGCGACATCGCGTGTTACTGTGAGGGCAAATATAGAAAGACTGGTTGGTGGGGCCGGGGAAGAGACAATCGTTGCCCGCGTGGGTGAAGGCATTGTGACGACTATTGGGTCTGCCGAAACCCATAAGGCCGTTCTGGAGAATCCGGATCTGATTTCCAAGACGGTTCTGTCCAAGGGTCTGGATTCGGGCACGGCCTATGAGATCCTATCCATTGACATTGCCGATGTGGATGTAGGAGACAATATCGGTGCAGCACTGCAGACCGATCAGGCGGAGGCGGATCTGAAGATCGCCCGGGCGAAGGCCGAAGAACGACGGGCAATGGCAGTCGCGGAGGAGCAGGAGATGAGCGCCCGAGTGGAAGAGATGCGAGCCCGGGTGGTGGAGGCCGAGGCTGAAGTGCCCCTGGCGATTGCCGAGTCGTTCAGATCCGGAAATCTGGGCGTGATGGATTACTACCGCATGCGCAATATTCAGGCGGATACCACGATGCGTGAGGGGATTGCCGAAGACGAGAGCGAAGATCCGAGTGGAGAGGAGTAACCTATGAATGTTGAATGGATCGTCCTTCTGTTTCTCGGTTTTAGCGTGGTGTCTACGCTGGTCAACAAGTTCAGGGAGTATCAAAATAGACAGGATCGGCCTCAGGGACCCCTATCCAGGTCAACGACAGTGTACGAGCCTGAGGAGGAGGAGATCGATCTCTCGGAATGGGAGGTGTTTCAGGCGCCCCCTGAGCCCCAGGACGAAGGTGAATTTCAGGAAGTTCGGGGGAGGCGGACGGTTTCCGAGGACTACTCAGGGGAGGAATTCCGAGAGGTCACAGGTCAGCGGACCGTTAATGAAACTTCGACGAGAGAAGAGTTTCAGGAGGTGCGTGGGAAACGGCAGGTTAGAGAGGATTTGCCCGCTGTAGAATTCCGAAGGCCAGAAGTCAGCATCGTCTCAGGACCGGGCGTTGAAAGCGTAGTGCCCGGATATGGTAAAAAAAGAAAGCGGATCAAGCTGAACCTGAGCCGGAAAGCGCTGAGAAATGCCATGATCTTCAATGAGGTGATGGGCCCGCCGCGGTCAGAGACTATGCCGTGGTGAGGAGGCACAGTAACAGGAATAACGGGCAGATTTTGGTTTGTGCTTGACACCCGGAATAGCGCATGGGATATTAGATTCCACGGATATCAAGGTGCCGAAGTGGTGGAACTGGTAGACGCGCTGGACTCAAAATCCAGTGGGAGCAATCCCGTGGGGGTTCGATTCCCCCCTTCGGCACCAGAATAAATTGTTGTATAGTTAACAGAAAGGGCTCCCGTTTGGGGGCCCTTTCTGTTGGTGTTGAAGTCAACATACAACCACTCCGGAGACCTGGATGAACGAGTAACCCAGGGCAAGGGGAGTGACGTGTCATCGTCCGGCATGTGTTCTCGAACCCAGCGACAGGGAAGCCCTGGAAGGACATTTGTGGAAATTTTCGAGCAGCACTTAGGGACGCTGGGGTAGAACGAAACTTCCCTTTCAAGAACCTCCGGCATACGGCCGCAAGTCATCTGGTGATGAGGGGTGTGGACATCCGCACAGTCGGAAAGATCCTGGGTCACAAAACCTTGCAGGTGACACTACGGTACGCGCACCTCTCACCTGACCACCTCAAGGGTGCTGTTGGGAAGCTGGATTATCAGAAACAGACGAAGCATGCGAAGGAGGCATAGGCTCTTGACCTGGTCAAATCATACCTTATATTGGCGATTACCAGAAATTTTCAGGGTATACCCTACATCGGCTTCGTGCACGTGATGGGGTTCTGGTATATCATCCGTTTTGGCAGAACTACATGCGGAATCCGCGGAATACTATCGTCGTGATGCGATCTGAAAATGAAACGATTGTTTGGCGGACCTTGACTCGGCACTCTTCAAAAAGGAGCTATTAATGCCTTCGCGTCAGATTTCCTGTGGAAGTTGCGGAAATCCATTTGTTGCAGATGACTCCCAAGCCATAAAGTGTCCTGCATGTGGTAAGGATCCGTTCGCTGAAGGACTCGGGCCGCCCCAACCGGATCAGGTTGGCTCTGAACCTTTTGCACCATCAACTGAACTGCCTGCAAGTGCAGCGCCAAACTTTGTGCTTTATTCCATTCTACATTGGGTATCTTTCGGCCTAATAATTTCGTGGGTTTCTCTTGTTCTTATGTCTGCGGATGCCATTTACGAGCATCGTTCCATAAGGCAGGATTATATTAACCTAGCTAAATTAACTGGTTATCTTGCCTACATCCCCGGAATATGGGCGTTTGTTCTATACCTGCAAATGCTTCATCGATCATGGAAGAAGGTTGGCAGTCTGAATCCGATGGTATCCGGTTTCAAGTGCATCTCACCTCGAAAAGCTGTGGGTTTTCTGTTTATACCATTTTTCAATCTGTACTGGCTGTTTATTGCACATGTGGGGCTTGCGAAAAGATCCATCGTATATGTAAATGAACGGGGTGGTGCCGAGCAACACATCTCGCCTCGTCTGGGGATTGCTCTCAGTGTCTGCATGATTCTCACGGTGCCTTATGTTGGATATCCAGCTATGTGGGTTTTGCTGTTCCTGTATGCGCGTCAACTCAACCGATTTCTGGGGATTCCGTAGCAGTGCAAACTCATTTCGATATAACTCCGCCTGCCTGCGCAACCGCCGATGGGTTAATCCTTCGCGCAACGAAACCCCGTGTCGTCGTCCCTGAGGTCGTGATCTCTGCTGAAACGTTCCCCACACCCCACGCAGGTTTGACCGCCGTTATGGGCAACCCCCACACGTTGCCTGCCATATCCATTGCCCCGTCAGGACTCGCCCCACCCGGGAAGCTACCCACTGGCGCTGTGTTGCCATAGCCATCTACGGAGCCAGAAATATTCACATTGCCGGTGTCAAAACCATCTCCCCACGGGTAAACTCTGCCACCGAAACCGAGGAAACCGAGTTTCCCCTGGCACGCCTCCTGCCACTCTCCCTCTGTGGGTAGCCGTTTTTCGGCCCACTCGCAATACGCCTTTGCATCATCCAAACTGACTCCCACAACAGGGTGGTTTTCATATCCTGAAGGTGGACGTCCCGCCGACCAGGTGTTCCAAGGGGACTTATATGGATATTGTTCACACTCCGGCTGACGGTGGCCTGTCACACGCACAAATTCGGCATACTGCGCATTCGTCACCTCATACTTATCAAAATAGAACGGGTAGTCAGATTGGGATACGAGCACCATCTCCCCGGCGCTGCTTCCTGTTGACGGCACGGACGGGTTCACCACTTCCCGCTGACGTTTCAACTCCTCAACCTGTTTCTGCAACGCCTCGACTTCCAGCTGTGCCTTTAAGTCTTCCGCCTGGCCTGCGCCAAGGGTGCTCTGGGATTTCTGGACCACAGGCTTCACGAATACAAAATCCCCCTGCCCTGCCAACCGTCCGAACTGTGGTTGTTGTTTGTGCCCCCGGTCCTGCGCGTCGTAGAACACCTTCTGTGGCACCTGGTACCCAATCTCCTTCGCCGTGATATATCCGTCCGCATCCTCCAGCGCCTGTAAAAACCGTCCGGTAAAAACCGAATGCCCGTTGCGGCCCCCGTCAAGCACCGTCTGCCCCTTGCCACCTGCCGAAAGCACTTGCCGCGCCCGCTCTCGGGTGATCTCTTTAAGATAGTCCAGCCGTCCAGCATCCGGTTCACCGTCTCCCGGACCCCGCTGTGCCAGGAGCAGGCCGCTGTAGCACGCGTCCATCACAAAGAAGATATGCTTGGCAGGCACTCCTTTGGCCACGTCGTTCTTCAAGGTGGTCATGGAGATATTCTTGTAGTTTTCC
>Ga0209402_10000700_pt1 | contig 39203 bp, 27 predicted proteins | sample ArcticOcean_MG_C_3_FD_187437 | JGI IMG/M metagenome (GOLD analysis project Ga0209402, IMG submission 187437) | Marine microbial communities from western Arctic Ocean - ArcticOcean_MG_CB8_126 (SPAdes) (version 2) | ecosystem: Environmental > Aquatic > Marine > Oceanic | place: Arctic Ocean... | reverse complement strand
TCAGACAACGGCCCAGAGTTTACCGCCAAGGTGGTCCGTGGATGGTTGGAACGAGTCGGAGTGAAGACACTCTTCATCCAGCCGGGAAGTCCGTGGGAGAACGGCTACAACGAAAGCTTCAACGGTTAGCTCAGAGACGAACTACTAAATCGAGAGATCTTCTACTCGCTGAAGGAAGTACAAATACTGAAAGAACGGTGGCGGCAGGAGTACAACACGATCCGACCGCACAGCTCACTTGGATACCGGCCGCTAACACCGGAGACAATAAGGTTGAAACAAGCCGTCGGACTAACATAGCGAGTGACACAGGCTCTGGGGGCAGGTTGAATGGCCTCTACAATTCTGTTTATCTGTAATGCACACGTATGATTGCGGACGATAGCCTTCGCTGCTGAGTGTTAAAGGACAACAATCTTGCTGTTTGGCTTTACCAAACTGAGTCGTGTTTTCGTGATCGGCATCGTCATGATGCTTCTCTGGGCCTGTGCTCCCAACAGCGCAGCTGTTCCGCCGTCTCCCACTTCAACGGTCCCTCCTGACACGCTAAAAACCCAAGTAGCAGTCGATTCAAAAAAACCACTGGTCACTGAAATCCCGAAAAAGCCTGAATCTCCGCTGTTGGGGATACCAATCGAACAATTGGAAACTGATCACAGCCCCGTCTCATGGGCAACTGCACAAAACAAGGTTCTGATTCGATGGTACGGACGCGAGGCAGCCGGGTTACCAAAGTATGAAGAAGATGAGAATAACCTGCCAACGGTTTTACCTGGCTCACCAGGAACACCAAGTTTACGGGTTGAACGCCGGGACATGCCCAATGGCGACTTTAAAGTAATCAAATCTGGAATTAGCCGGCAATACGATCTGCCGACAGGTGAGTCTGGCGATTGGTGGCAGGAAGTAACGGATTTTACCAGCAATACACAACAGCAACTCTATGAATTTAATCCAGAAGAAAACCCGTCACCCACTGAACCGAGCGACATCAGCCTTTCAGAGGTCTATGCCGTATTCGACAACAATCCCATGGCAGTTGAATTCTGGTCGGCTAAGCACCACGAATTGTCGTTATTACTTGGAATGGGGTTTCTGGATACATCGATTAAAAATGGTTCAAAGGTTCAGTATCGAGTCAGTCTTGAGGGTCCCGGCGCTGATATCAAAATACTTGGCGCAACTGATCAGATAAAAGTTGGCGCACCCAAAGGCTACGAACCGCAAGTTTATGTTTCGTCAGACACTTCAACTATATTCGGCGCCGAAACAGAAATTGATGAGACAGAAACACATGATGCGAACTGGCTGGTAACACAGGCGGCACGACGTTGGACCAACCAAAGAATCTACGTTGGATGGCAATACGATGTATCAATTTCGCAAAATCCGATTACGGTTACGGGATATAACGTTTATAGATATCCGGTAAACGTAAATCTGCAAACAACCGGTGAGTCGGTCCAGGTAAATAACTCACCTGTTTTACCCGGAGGGAGCAGTCAAGATTGGGTGCAAGAATCATCCAGCACAGATCAAATAATCGGCGTTGACCCTGAAAACGGTGAGCTGATCTATGACCTGGCTAATCCAACTCCCCTGCAGGGTCATGAAGATGAGAACGTCCCACCCGGTTACTTTGTAGTCGATAACCCGAATCAGGATTTATCTGAAGAGGATCAGTATTGCTATAAGGTCGCGCCGATAGACTACCTCGGGAATGAAGGCGCACGTTGGCCTGCAGACTTTGAAGACGAAAACTGTGCTCACTTTTTGTCACAGACCCCACCTGACTCTCCAATACAAATAACTGGTGAGCTGATCAATGGTGCCGTGGTTTTGAATTGGCCAGAAGTCGAAGGAGCAGGTTCTTACTCGGTCTACCGGGCTCAGGTAGGTCAAGGTCAACCCTACCCTTCTGGTAAAGGCGAGTGGATAGATATAACTGGTGATGGTGATTTTCAAATAGACGGTGAAGCCGTTGCTTTTGTGGACGAATCCGCAATACCAGTGCCGGTAAACGAGGAACAAGAACTGGACTACTGGTACAGGGTTAGGAGCTGGGACGAAGACGACCAAAGCGGCAACCGTAGTCCACTGAGCCAACCCGTTTTTGTTTTTATGAGGGATTCAACCCCACCAGGTGAACCGGAGTTATCAATATCTAAAAAGCACGGCGCTGGCGAAGCAAACACAGCTTCATACATAAAAGGCCCATGCATAAAAATCGTTGTAGACCCGTCTGATACCGATTACATCCAGATATACAGGAAGATAGATGATGGTTCGTACGAGCTGATTGCGACTATTCCAATTGACGATGGTGTGTCAGTGGTCGAATGGTGTGACCCAAGCCTTGCCGGGTTGACAGGTCATGCCGAAGCTGAATATATAGCTCAGGCGCATGACAGCGACGGTAACTATTCCTGGTCCTCCGAGTTCACGATCGGTTTTGGAGATGGCTCACTCTTCGATCCACCGATCATCCTGGAAGTGGTGGAGGAGGAGGAGAATGGCAGTCCAGTTCATGTTGTGAAATGGATAGCGGATAAATTCCCTGCTTTTGACCGTTTCAATATCTATATGTTCAATGATTTTGAACCGTTGCAACATATAGGCGAATTGGAAACTGCAGAAGCAACAGACCTTGGCAATGGATACCTGACTGGCACCTTCAAGCACTATCCGGAAAACATCGAAAACGCAAGCAAGGTTACGTATCAGTACACAGTATCCTCATTCAGAGATGGGCTCCCACCAAAAATCGCTTCGATCGAGCGGTTTTCGGAAGCAGCGGAATTACTGACAAAAGATGGCAAAATAGCTGTAGGTCAGAGTATGCACATAGGTTTGTTTAGATGGTGTGCGGATCCTGCACTTGTTCCGGAGGAAGGTGGCGTAGAGCTCAACTGGGGGAAATATGCCGAGATCCCTGAAAAACCAGGCGATTATTCTGTCGGATGTGAAGAAACTGACAGTATAGCGGGATCCGCGAGTAAGCAATCTGAACCAGAATCGGGTGACGATTTTGCATACCTTATTTTCCGATCTAGACACAAAGATTCGGGATACGTACAGATAGCCCCCGTATTAGGTCGAAACATCAATGCGCCGTTTTACGGAAATGTCAGAGAACCATCTACATCATCCGGAGCGCCTCTCGTGAAAAGAGGATTAGCATTCATAGATAAAGAAGCTTCCCACGGGGCTTACTGGTACGTGGTTGTAGCGATAGATGCTTTATCAGGTGATACAAAATATGCAACATCACCAAAATCTTTGACGTTAGATGCCCTCCCAAAACTCGCTGGCTCAGAACCAGCGAGTGGTAAATGTGAACAGCACCCGATGCCAGACGTGGGCACATTTGAAGCCCCGAGCACGCTGGTTTTTGGTCCCGGCGAACGGTATGAGGCATCGGTTTTCGTCTGTAAATGGACTGACACTCGCCAACTCTCAAGAACCAGCAGTGGTGGAACGTTTGCGGGAAGTGGTAACGGGTATGCAGTATTCTCGCACCCTTCAGGATCGAAGTCTTACGCAATTAAAGTTTCATTCGAAGACATCAAGGCTGATTCAGATGGAGAAGTCTTGTCAGGAGGAGCCAAGGCCAGTCACGATCCGATCCTGATAAACAATTGGGCAGGTTTAGATTTCTCAGTATCCGACATTAAATTCGTATCATCAGGTGACCTAAATGGTGCAAATGCCAAGATAACAGTCCATGTCGGTGAAACTATGACTTTTGTCGAAAGCGGCCAGAAAACCAAACTGATAGATATAGCGAATACAGGTATCACTGAGAACTTTCAGTTTATTGCCGAAAAAACATTAGCGTCTGCAATACCAGATGCAGCTTATGAAGCAGTTCCCGACAATCAGTTTTTCGACTGGTCAGAGCTTATCGACTGGTATTTTGTGATGGATGAACTGCCGCTCGGATTTATAACGAAAAGCCTGATAATCCGTAATGAAACGATAACCAGTAATGCCGATGTTACCGGGCACTACTATGAGCGATATAACGGGCGTGGAATAATTGGGCCGGTTGACCGCACACCCGAAAACACCAGACCAAATTCTAACGATGCCATACTTCAACACTCGATATATGACGCCAATGCGTTTCAGATTCACAAAAAGGGTTTAGACACACAACTCAAATCTAAAGCTTCTGTAGAAGCCGTGGTGTCTATCCCTTATTCATCGAAAATATCAGCAGAAGAAGCCGTCTTCGACATATCAAGCAGCCTGATTAAATCCGGTGGGCTTGGGGCGGGTACCGCTAGCACCAAATATATCTCTGACCCAGAGACCCAATCTACCAACTTGCTGACATCAGAATTCGATGAATCCGTCATAGGGGAAGGCGGTGATATCGAAGGTAAAATCCGACTGACTTCGGATATTTCATGGCTGCCAAATGGATTCTCTATTCCCGAGGAAAATTCATTTGAGTCCGCTCTGTACGTCCCTCCGATATATTCAGTGGAACAACCCAGCAACAATAGTCACATGTATCAATGGGTCATGGATCCGGATTTACTTTTCACTCCCGGTGGTGGCCGAATATTCAACAGTTACCCTGACAAATCTCTCTGGAGTCCAACGGTAACTGGAACCTTGAATATCGGTGATCCTTCGGGTGCCTTAAGCGTACAAACTATCGTAGGCGAACAAATGTGGATTTACCCTGGGTTTACCTTCAGAGAAACAGGTCAGGTCAAATGGGAATGCGCTGGAACCGAGATGAATGTGGAATCTTATCTCAACGTTGCCTCGGTCGGTGTTAGCAATGCGATGTCCGTGATCGTACCTGAAGATGGTATCGGGGTTCTCATTGAAGATTACAAAACCAAATTAAGCCGGTTTGATATGGGGTTCAATCATAGTTATATCAACAACAAACCTATTGTCGATGCTGAAATATACCTTCCGTACCCCGCGGACTTCAGCTTTGCAGGCAGGGTCAGTAAGTTTGACGGAGGCTGCATAAAAGAAATACAGGCGTCAGCAGGGGGAACGGAAGTAAGTGCAGACTACTGGAATCTTGCAATGCTACCTTCCGTAGCTGAATTCTTGGAGGTCCCAGAAGAAGATGGAAAGAGGCTTTTCCTAAACGGTGGCATCAGGCTTCCGCACATGTATGAGCCAAACGGCGAACCGACAAAATGGTCAGCAATAAAATCCAGATGGGAACCAGACGGTAAAAGTAAAGGAACGATATTCAACCAGGTACCGGCCACACGTTTTGATGGACTCGCCTACCAGCTAAAACCTCAAAACGGAGTAACGCTAAGAAACCCTTCCCTAACTGACCCCCAGATAGAACAGGTTGCAAATGTAAATAATCAACCTGACTGCAACACCGACTGTCCCGGATGGATCAGTTACAAAGGTTCAGTCACTACTCCGTATTTTGGTGCGCTAGTCTCCACTGTTAACAGCGAGCCGGATGTTGAGCTGCATGTTTTCACGTCCCACGCGGAAACTGAAAATGTCTGTGCAAGGTGCGTAGATTACGTCGGCAGTAGCGGTCTATCAGCGAAACAAGTTTGGATTTCTGAGGCTGGTCTGGAGCTAGACTACCCTCTGGTTATCTCCAAAAACCAAGATTTCGGCATCTCTTTGATTGGGTTGGATCGAGTGTCGGTTTTACCGTATGACGCTCTAGAAATAATCTCTTTCGACACCTCTGCCGTTATTGACTCTGAAATCTCAGAAGGAAGCATCAAAACGAGCACGGGATTATTTCTTGGACTCGCCTCCGTACCGGCAGCGGTGAAAGCATTGAACGAATCCATTAACGGTTCAACTGAGCAGCCTCCAAACGAAGAAAATATGAATCGATGGCTGAAAAAATTCATAGGTAACGGTGGTAACAAACCAATAAGTGAGTCCACATTCGATCTCTACACGGGATCCGCGGAAATCAATGGTCCTGAAGATTGCCAAAGCGTCCTTTATCAGATCTGGGGTGATGGAAATTGGGACTTCAATGACACATATGAACTTATTGATGATCCAGTGCTTAACCAGAGTTACTGTTTCGATGTCGCACACATCGAACAGCAGATCGAAAATGACATTAACCCGAATACATTGATAGCACTTTTAGAGTTAGGTGGCGGAGTAGGCGCAGCCTTAAAGTACAAAGACGAAGATTCTGCATATGTAACAGAATTTCATCAGGTGAGAGGAAATGTGCTATTCACCGAAAATAGTGTTGGCGGAAGTGATTTCGACAGATTCGATCTTGCCCTTCGAATCAAGATCGCCGAAGGCGATGATATTTTCCTTAGGACGCCTAGCCTATCGCTCAGTTATGACAAATCGGGTGATTTTACGATCGCTGGCCAAAACGTCGAAGCACACATGTTCACTTACGACATCGATGCTGCAGATTTCTTGCTTACTGTAAGTACGGGCGAGGAGAATGTCGGGATTAACGGAGGAGTAACTTATTATGACGGGGTTAATTTCGAGGTTGTAGAAATATCCGTATTATCAGGTGTTTTTGGTCTGGGCGAAGACGTCTTATACGTGGGAGTCACGGGTTCTGGACAGCTAGTCGAAGACTGGGGTGATGAAAGTGGCAGTGTGGGCGCATCGATGCTATTCGGCAGGATCAACCAGAGTAGCGCAACTGTACTCGCTGCCGATTATCCTGACCTGATTGAACGGTTGCCTTTAGAAGATGCAATGACGGGCGTGTACATGAGGGCACTTGGTGACTTCCCAATAATTCAAGATGGGTGCCTGCTTTCATTAAATGTCGGCGGTGAGATCGAAATCTGGTACTTCACAGGTGAAGAAACAGCATACGGCGGATCATTAAGAGGCTTCGCATACGGCGAAGCTCTCTGCGTGATTTCTGGCAGAGGTGATGTAACTCTAACTTTTTCTCATGAAGGCGAAGATGCACAAAAGTTTGAGGGTGAAGGATGGCTGGCCGGCGGTATAGGATGGGATTGCGATCCAGGCACATGGGGGCCAACCTGGAACGGCAGATGGTGGGGCGACAGTTGGTGCTGGCAAGCAGGCATGGCAGCTGATCTAAGATGGCGATCCGGGGGGGACGGGTGGAGTTATTCGACGGATGCTGATTACGAGTAACTAGCCCCGGCGAAATCTTCGTCAAACAAACAATGCAAATGGTGCTGTCAACATTCCGATGGTTCTGTCAGATCTCAGTGCTCACCACAAAATCCAGCCGACCTAAATACAGGATTCATCCCTGTATTTAAGCTGACAGCTCGGCCATTCGAGTGGGTCGTTTGTCTGTGATGGGCCCCAACAGAAAAATCTGTTCAAAAATCCAACCTTTGGGTCACTGATTCAACTTACGATCTCTTCGGCATGGCAAAAAGTGGATATTCGGGCAAATTCTGCTCCACCGCAAGTTCACCGCAACGAGCATTTCACTCGCATTTAGCCCGATACCGGCGAGATTCTTCGTTTGATTCAACTCGCTATCTGACGGCAGTTGGCACTCATCGAGAGTTGGGATGATTTTTAGGAGCCGGTAATCGATCGCACTTCAAGTTGCGTCCAATTTACGATGAGTCTCATCGGAGTGAGCTGTGCTTTGTTTCTCGACAGCGCATCACACAGTGACCTGATTCAGGTGGATGCTGGTAAATGTGTACTTTTGCGGTCGACTGGTTTACGCCACTACGGTCACGCTCAGCCAGAATGAACACGCTTGGGCGTCCTCCCAATCCGGTAACTCGTCTACCGGGAGGCTGGGGTCGTCGGTTTGAATGAAACTCGGTTTCATCAACAATATTGAATCCGGATTTGATGAGCGTGTTCAATGCCAAATTTACGTTGGCGTGCAACTGACCTGACTCAACAACGTTCTGAGTCTTGACGAGTACCCACCTAGCAGAGATTCGGCATGCTTCTTTTATCCCACCGACAAGCAATCGCCGTACATCCTTGATGTTCTGCGGCGCTCCTTCTTGATCACGATGTGAGTGATACCGCAGCTGATGTGGTTGCTTCGTTGGACCGTTCACCGTGAAGGGTGGATCGAACACCACAAGCTCGAATGAACGATCATCAAAATCGGTTGCCGTAAAGTTCTGACGGTAATCTGCGACCTCAGAAAGGTCGTTCGTCGTAAGTTGACTTGGCGTGAACAGCCGCCAAAACACTCCAAGACCGTAGGTTAGATCGAGTGTGTGTACGTCACCAATGGTTTCGGCGAGTTCAAGGATAATGTCGGAGCTATTCACGAGGTTGCTCCATCTGGTCCTTGGTTTGGACTCCGAGTAGACCGACGGCTGGGGGCGTGGACATTTCTGGGAGCGGATTCTTTGAACGGATCTCGATACGATCGGGTCTGAATAATACGGCGACTTCTGCGTTAAAAAGCATTTCGACGATGTCAACGTCGTTCCTTCTGCAAGAACGGAACCTCGAAATCCGTTCAACTGCCCCGTGGCACTTCCGTAATAGTGATCGAGTAAGGTTTGATCAGATGACTGAGCAGACCCCAAATAACGATTCGGATCAGGAGAACATTCAAACGCCGTCCGAATCCCCAGATGTCACCGAACCTGCGGCAACGACGCAAGACGACCCGCGCCAGAACTGGTTGAAGGGTCGAATCAGTCAGTGGCGTGAATCTGGACTCATCTCCAACGAACAGTCCGAAGCCATCTTAAAGTTCGAAGAAGTGCCAGAAACTCCGTTCCGACTCGGCATGCGCTTCAACCGACTTATCGTCGTTCTATCAACTCTCGGCGCCATTCTTATCGGAGCCGGAATAATCTCGTTCGTTGCCGCCAACTGGCAGGGCATCCCGGCAATCGCCAAGCTCGCCCTTCTAATCGGCGGACAAACCGCCACATACTGGGTCGCCTACCAACTCAAGTTCGTGAGGGGCTTCCCCAAAGTCGGCGGAGCGCTCATGTTCACCGGCGCTGCATGGTTCGGAGCCAACGTGTTCCTGGTGGCTCAGAGCTACCATCTCTCCACCAATAACCCCGATCTGATGATCTGGTGGTTCTTGGGCATACTCCCGCTCGCATATCTGGCCCGATCGAAGGCAATCACCGTGATGGCGGTCGGCATTTTCACGATAGGAATCTCGTGGAAAACGGCGGAAATTGGCCAAAATACAGAAAGCGCTTTCATGGTGATGGGCAGCCTGCTTCTCATCGCCACAGCTCTCTATGCGACAGGCATGCTCCACCTCCGCCGAAACGAACTCAAATTCCATGCGGGCCCATATCTTGTAATCGGAACATTGCTGGCAATCGGGGTGACGTACGTACTCACGTTCGATGAAGTATTCCGAGATTCTCGCCAGGGCAGTCTTCAAGAATTCCAGGCGCTTAGCGGATCGTATATCGCAATCGGAGCAATAATCTCAGCGATCACAATCGCCGCTGTAATAGCTGCCATTCGGAACACGGCTACTTCTGCTGACGCCACCCTTGTATCGAAATACGGTGAATCGGGCGCTATCGCACTGGTAATCGCCTTCGGCTGGTTCGCAGCGGCACTCCCGTTCGACTCGTCCACGCCCTACGTCATCGCCTTCAACTTACTGCTTGTGCTTCTGATATTTGGCACGATCGTGCTAGGAATCGTGAACAAGCGTGAAGCACTGGTGAACATCGGAATCGTGTTCTTCGTAATCGATCTTTCGACCCGATATATCGAACTGACCGTCGACATGCTCGATACGTCACTGGCGTTCGTCGTTGGCGGCATATTGCTGCTAGGCGTTGGCTACGGAATGGAACGAGCCAGACGAAAGCTGCTTCAGCAGTTTGGAATGACCGAGGCGGTAAACCATGACTCCTAGGGTCAAACGTTTATTCATCGCAGTGATCATCGTTCAGATCGTGTTCTTGCTCGGAATCGTCGGCTACCGAGAATCAATCTTGGCTCTCGGAAGAACCGCTGTGCTGCAAACGGTTCCTGTCGACCCACGTGACCTGTTCAAAGGCGAGCACGTAATACTGCGCTACGAGATCAGCACGCTTGGCAATCGTATCGAATCAGGATCGAAAAGATATTTTGTACGTGGGCAATTTAACGAAGGAGATACGGTGTACGTCTCTATAACGAATGTCGATGAACACGAAATTTCCTATGATGTCCAAACCGGCGGCCCAAGTGATCGAACCGACATATTTATCAAGGGCAAAGTGACCTCGAACAAAGACAACGTCATCACCGTCGAATACGGCATCGAGCAGTACTTCGTTCCAGAAGGCCGAGGACTCGAAATCGAACAGGCAGATGACGTAAAAGTCCGAGTGAAAATCAACCGTTCAGGCGTCGCAGCAATCGAAGAACTTATCGTCGATGGCGAAGTCTGGAAGCCATAGCCCGAAACTTGCTCAGGTGTGCAGCAGGGTCACGAAGGTAAAGATTCGGCGCGAATCCCTGACCTGCCCCACACTCAATGCGAGAGTCTCGCCGGGTATGGTGGCGAGCGATGACAAGCGTTCACCCAGCTAAAACACAACGTTATTCGTTTATCGAACGATTCGAAACGAAGCTTTTCGCAACATCACGCCATCTGGAGCGCGGTGCGATCATGTTCCGTCTCGTCGCGGCATTACCGCTGGCGCTGGTCATGTTTTCGAGCCGAGACCGACTTCCGTACTGGGAGTACGCAGTTGGCGCAATTGCGATCATGTTCGTGGTCAACATTTGGCTGCGCCATGCGAACAAACACAACCACCTTTCACCAAAACGTTCGGCGCTCATAGCTTCGTCGGTCGACACTCTACTTTTGTTACTGGTGTCGAATCTTGCGATTCGCGCTTCGGGTGAAATCCACAGCACATCAGAAATGTGGCTGGTGTTTCCGCTTGTAATTCTTGGATTTGTTTATCGTGCAAAGCTATCCACCGGCATCGCATACGCCGTACTGCTGACCATCTGGTATTCGGCTCATATCATCGCTTATTTCGACGCCACCGATCATGCACTAACCGAGCTTCCAATACGCGCAACGTTTTTCGTGCTGATGGGTGGGCTTGCTGCGGTTCTAGGCAACAGCCTCAGACAGCAGGACTCCGACTAGCCTGCCCCGAGGTTACCGCCTGCCTGCTGTTCTTCAAAGAACTCAGGATGGCCCCTGAACGTGGGATCTACCGCAATAAAAAAAGCCTGCGGAATAATCCACAGGCTTTTCAAAATCAACTCAACAGAACCAGCCACTGGCTGCCACTTACTTGTTGTTTGCCTTTTTCCACTCTTCGTACTCTGGGCGAGCTTCGTCGGAAAGTGGGTAGTACAGGCGCAGATCGCCACCAGCTTCAAGCTTCTGACGGCTGAACTCTTCCCATTCAGCGTGAACCTCGCCCAGCTCCGCCAGCTCCTCGGCGAGATGAATCGGAACAACCACAGCACCGTCATCGTCAGCGATGATGATGTCACCAGGGGCAACGTAAGTTCCCGAGCAATCGATCGGAACGTTCACTGCGTACGGGAACTGCGTGGTCTGCGTGTGGAAGTTCGGTGTTACGCCCTTCATCCACAAACCAAGATTTTCAGGGGCTTCCGGGAAGTCACGAATGCAGCCGTCGATCACTGCGCCAATGCCACCGGCACCAACGAAGTAAGTCAGCATCATGTTGCCGAACACGCCGCTACTCAAGCTTCCGCGTGCATCAACAACAATTACGTCACCCGCCTGAGTGCCGTACAGAGCATGCCTGTGTAACTGCAGTTCGGGATCGGTGTATTCACCGTCAGCGTAAACATCGCCGCGCTTGGGCATGAACTGCAACGTGGCAGCCGGGCCAACGATTTTTTTGCCGGGGGTGTAAGGATTGGGACCCTGAATGAAGGCATCTGGAACGCCCAGTTTATTTAGATCACCCGCGGCTGTGGCCGAACTCACATGTTTGTACAGCTTGTCGATCAGTTCCTTGGAAGGCCGCTTGATGTCCTGGATATCTTTGGGATCTTGCATTGAAATATTGAGTCCTTGTTCTTGGTCTAGTCCAAGTGATTGCCGTGGTGTCTACATTTCCTAATTCGAGTGGCAAGACGCCCGATCGAGCTGACCGAACGGAGCCGTTTTGATCGATATCAGATATGCGACGAAAGAACACTAAACACCGATACGCCTCACCGCAAGCTGTGGATGAAAACGTATCTCCGACTAACCGGTATTTGAGACACTACCAATTATTCCGTTACGGCATAGTTCCGACGAATAGCCGCCATCAAACACAAAAAAGCGAAAAGTTCACTTGATTTTCACCGTACGACGGTCATCTTCAATCACAAAATCAACCCCATATTCGGAGAAATTACCCTTATATTATGTCTCGCATGTGGCTAGTCCAAAGCAGGGGGGCATCAACGATGATGACATCTTGCGGTGTACATAAAGTCAAATGCTAAAAGAGATCGTGGGACGATAACCGTACATACGGCACTGGATATGTTCGAAACGAACATTCGATGGGATTCCCACGTATACGAGGCTTGATTTATGGGTAAGAAGTTATTTATTGGTAGCCTGGCCTGGGCGACGGATTCGTCCGGTCTCCGAGCCGCTTTCGAGCGATTCGGCGACATTGATGAGGCACAGGTGATCAGTGACCGTGAGACCGGTAGGTCCCGCGGATTCGTGACCTTCACAGAAGAAGGCGCAATCGAGAATGCCATTTCAGAAATGAACGGCTCTGATCTCGACGGTCGACCGATCGTTGTAAACGAAGCACGCGACCAAGCTCCTCGGGGCGGTGGCGGTGGCGGTGGCGAACGTCGAGAACGCTGGTAAACAGCGTTAGTAGTTTCACCAACTACTAATCGAAATCAAAGCGGGTGCAGCCAACTGGCTGCACCCGTTCTGTTTAACTCAGCAACGATCCGTCCAGGGCACTAGCAACGACAGATCGACTCGCGCATCCGCAGCAACGTCATTCGCCACAACATCTCAGAACACCCAAACAAAAAAGTCCACTCCCGGGGCGGGGAGCGGACTTTTTCTTAGAATATCTGAAGGTCACAGGCCAGAGTTCGGATTGGGGTATGAATCCTAATACGACTTCAAATCAGACTAGCGATATTTTGGTTGTTACTTCAAATCCATGATTGCGTCGAGGCGAGCCGGCAACGTCTTCTGAATATGAAGAACCGCACCGCTCGGGGGGGCTCAAAGTGATAGTGAATTTATCGTTCTTGTCGAGAATCGTACCCTTTGAAAGAATTCCGCTTGAGCCGTTTGAATCGGCGGTCCAGTAGCTGGTCGCAGAGCTTGAAGTGATCGCCTCTGCCGTGTCACGAATTAGCAACCAAACGCTAATCTCGGTCTTCTCACCTGTTTCAAGCAAGTTGTCTGAGTTGCTGTTTCCGAGCCAGTCCACACTCCACGGCACATCGCTCATAACCTGGTTCTGATCGTTGTACGAAACAATAGTCTTGTACTCAGCACCGGATGAAATATCAGGGTCGGTACCTGAACCGTCAGATGTGTACGGAGGAGTCAGATCAATCGGCTCACCGGCAACAGCGTTAGAAACGATGAACGATACCTTGTAAATAGTGTTGGTTCCGCCACGGTCGGCCTTGTAAGCAACAACTGCGCCACGAGGTTCTAGAGAGCTCTTTGTCTCTTGAATCCCAGCGTAGACGGTCTCTTTCGATCTTTCCGAAGCAAAAATACCAGTCGATAGCACAGTGAATGCAAACACCGAAGCTACTACAACGAAAGCAATCAAAATGATCGCCGTCTCAAGCCCGGTGATGCCGCGTTGCGACGATTCTCGGGTGACTGTCCTGAACATAAGGTCTGGCTCCTCGGCCTAACCGGACTTAGTTTTCGTGTAGAAATCTGCGCCTGGTATTTATTTCAATAGGCCACTCAACCGTCGTTCAAACCATTCGCTTGCAGTGCGGTGTCGAAGCCGTATATATATGGATACCACCTAGCTAAACCACCTACTGAGCCCCAATGAATAACCCAACCGCACCGATGGGTTCACTACCAATGTGGGCAGCCACGCGCACTCGTGTGGCTGCTTGCCCTGCCAGTGCATGGTGATGAGAATGGCCCTCACCGTACGCACACAATTAAAATAAATTTCGAATCGCTAAAAATGAGCCCCGCACGCAGCCTCGCTCTTGAAAAATTGCTGCTGTCTCTCTTCACCAATAAAATTCAACTTAATGACCCGAAAACGGTTTACATCGATGGCTTATCGGCCGTGCTAACCCGCCGTATATAGATACAGCCCCAGGCTTTGCCCCCCAAAGACGAACCACCGCGCTACCGATTTATCCGACGAGTTCGGTTACCAGCCCGGCTCAACTTCACAGCCAAGCTGGAGCACTCGTAGCGCATCTCGATACGCCTCAGCCTGCTGACGACCGCACAGAGTCACGACGCCTTTGCCTGTGTTGTGGGCTTCAAGCATAATCAGCGAAGCATCGACAGTCGAAAGCTCAGGCAACGTCTTTATCAACGCCCAAATCACATAGTCCGTCGAATGATGGGTATCGTCGAACAACACCACTGCCCATCGATCCGACTTAGTAGCTGAAGTTTCACGAATCTCGGCCAGCGTCTTAACGGGGGTTGCGCCTGCTCCTGCTGAATCGGCTTTGGCAAGCGGAATCCCAGAGCTATTGACACCGCCAGACATCAGGAAGATTCTTTGGCGGCGATGCTTTCGCTTCATCAGAAAATCCTCACAGCTCAAGGGTTCATCACACATGCGAATTACCGACATAAAACCGTATCCAGTGTGGGTTGGCAGGCGAAACCAGATGTTGGTCAAAGTGGAAACTGACGAAGGCATATACGGCTGGGGTGAATCCGGACTTTCAAGCCGGGAGATGGGCGTCAAAGGAATCATTGAACACTACAGAGAATTCCTGGTCGGGCGCGACCCGATGCAGCGTGGAGCCCTGTGGCAAGAAATGTACCGCAGTCAGTATTTCGAAGGCGGCCGAACCATGACGGCCGCGATGTCGGCAATTGATATCGCTTTGTACGACATCGTCGGCAAAAAACTTGGCGTTCCTGTTTATCAACTACTCGGCGGCAAGCAACGCAACTTCGTCCCAACGTTCGCAACAGGCGGCGGATCGAGCCCTGAAGAAATGGTCGACATGGCCCAGCAGATCATCGCTGGCGGATTCGACTGCTTCCGCTTGCATCATCAATACAAGGGCGAAAGCGAAAACGTCTACGAACCACGTGAAGCGATCGCTCTTTCAGCTGAAGGCCTGATCAAGGCTCGTGAAGTACTTGGATCACGACCTGTAATCGGCTACGACTTCCACCATCGTCTATCAGTCGCCGAAACCGCTTCGTTCTGCCAGATGATGCCCGCCCATACTCTCGATTTCCTTGAAGAACCGATCCGTGACGAAACGCCTGAAGCCTACGAAGTGCTTCGAACCATGACACAGGTGCCGTTCGCCATCGGCGAAGAGTTTGCATCGAAGTGGCAGTTCCTCCCTTATATCGAACGAGGGCTCACCAACTACGTGCGGATCGACGTTTGCAACGTTGGCGGTATCACCGAAGCCATGAAGGTCGTCGGATGGGCCGAAGCGCACTATATCGACCTCATGCCGCACAACCCGCTGGGGTCTATCTGCGTGGCAGCAACCGCTCACATGGCGATGGCTTCTGCCAACTTCTCATGGCTAGAAATAAGGGAATCTCCGGGTGAAGACCTTAACTTCTACTCGAAGGAAATCTATCCTGTTCAACCTAAAATCATTCCAGGGCGGGTAACCGTGCTAGACAAGCCGGGGCTCGGTGTTGAAGTCGATGAAGCATCGCTAGACGAACCGTTCAGGTTCCAAACCAGTGAGCCACTTCGACGCAAAGACGGTTCGAAAACCAACTCGTAATTCCTGAAATAAATTAGCAACGAAACAAACGATCCCCCTTCCTTCGGGAAGGGGTTAGGGGATAGGTAGATTACAGCGTCGACCAAGTCGTCCTACGACGCCCGGAGCAAATCACGCATGAAAATTACCGGAATAAAATCGTTCCCCGTTTGGGTTGGCCACCGCAACCAGATGCTCGTAAAAATCGAGACTGACGAGGGCATATACGGCTGGGGCGAATCGGGCGTATCGAGCCGAGAACTTGCCGTTAAAGGAATGGTCGATCACTACCGAGAGTTCCTGATCGGCCGAGATCCGATGCAACGAGGTGCTCTGTGGCAAGAGATGTACCGCAGCCAGTACTTCGAGGGCGGCCGCATCATGACCGGCGCCATCTCCGCTATCGACATCGCCCTTTACGACATCGTCGGTAAAAAGCTTGGTGTGCCTGTCTACGAGTTACTCGGCGGCAAGCACCGAGACTATGTGCCAACGTTCGCAACCGGCGGCGGAAATTCGCCTGAAGAAATGATCGATGTAGCCCAGCGCATGATCGCTGAAGGCTTCGACGCCTTCCGTCTGCACCGCGACTACGAACCGGAAGAAGCGAGCGGAATATACGAACCACGCGAAGCCATCGCACTGTCAGCAGAAGGTCTTATCAAGGCACGCGAAGTTCTTGGGAACAGGCCTGTAATCGGTTACGACTTTCACCACCGACTATCGGTAGCCGAAGCCGCTTCGTTCTGTCAGATGATGCCCGCTCACACACTCGACTTTCTGGAAGAACCAATCCGTGACGAAACGCCAGAGGCGTACGAAACACTGCGAACAATGACCCAAATGCCGTTCGCCATCGGTGAAGAGTTCGCTTCAAAATGGCAGTTCCTCCCATACATGGAGCGAGGCCTAACCAATTACGTACGGATCGACATCTGCAACGTTGGCGGGCTTACCGAGGCGATGAAAGTCGTTGGCTGGGCCGAAGCGCACTACATCGATCTCATGCCACACAATCCGCTGGGACCAATCTGCGTCGCTGCAACAGCACACATGGCAATGGCTGCTGCCAACTTTTCATGGCTCGAAATCAGAGAATCTGCAGGCGAACAGACGGGCTTCTACTCAAAGGAAGTGTTCCCGGTGCAGCCTGAAATAGTTCCTGGCCGAGTGACCGTACTCGATCAACCCGGACTCGGCGTAGAAGTCGATGAAGAATCTCTCACCGAACCGTTCAGGCACTCGGAAATGCCGCATCTGAAACGAAACGACGGATCACACACCAACTGGTAAGCAATAAGAAACAACGTCAACAAACAACAATCCCCCTTCCTTCGGGAAGGAGTTACAAGGTCGGTAGATTGCAACGCTGATCCAAGTGACAAGTAAATAGCACGGAACTCGTTCCGAAGCTTCAGTCTCTCAACCCATCCAGCAACAATCGATCTCTAAGAAAACAAGGCAATCCTTTGAAAATCACCGATGTAAAACCATTCGCCGTCTGGGTCGGCCGCCGAAACCAGATGCTCGTAAAAATTGAAACCGACGAAGGAATATACGGCTGGGGCGAATCCGGATTCTCCGGGCGTGAACTCGGCGTAAAAGGAATCATGGAACACTACCGTGAGTTCCTCATCGGCAAAGATCCCATGAGCCGTGGCGGACTCTGGCAAGAGATGTACCGCAGTCAGTACTTTGAGGGCGGAAGAACCCTGACTGCTGCCATCTCGGCCATCGACATCGCGCTACACGACATCGTCGGCAAGAAACTCGGCGTGCCAGTCTACGAACTACTCGGAGGCAAGCACCGCCACACCGTTCCCGTATTTGCCACAACGGCAGGCCCCTACGGACCCGAGATGATCGAGCAGGCCAAAGAATTCATGGCCCAGGGCATCAACGCCTTCCGACTTTCCTACGACAACATGGATATTCAGAATGGCGGCCTATTCGAGCCGCGTGAATCTATCGCCAACTCGGCTGAATGGCTCATCAAAACTCGTGAGGCACTCGGCAACCAGGCGATTCTAGGTGTCGACTATCACCATCGTCTATCACCAGCCGAAACCGCTTCGCTCTGCCAGATGATGCCAACGCACACGCTTGATTTCATTGAAGAACCAATCCGTGACGAGTCACCCGAAGCCTACGAAGCACTTCGCAAGCTAGTCGACGTGCCGTTCGCCATTGGTGAAGAATTCGCCTCGAAATGGCAGTTCCTTCCCTACATCGAACGTGGCATCACCCAGTACGTACGAGTCGACATTTGCAACGTCGGTGGGTTCACCGAATCTATGAAGGTCGCTGGATGGGCAGAGGCTCACTACATCGATCTCATGCCGCACAACCCGCTCGGACCGATCTGCACTGCAGCATCAGTTCACCTAGCCGCGTCAGTGCCGAACTTCGCATGGCTTGAAGTGAACATGGAACGAGCAAACGATCCCGACCGAAGCGTCTTCACAGAGCAGGTCGAGTTCAACGGCAGCGGATACGTGGTCAATGATCGACCCGGACTCGGCGTTGAAGTCGATGAAAGCAAACTCTCGGAGCCGTTCAGGTTCTGGGAAGCACCACACCCACACCGAGCCGACGGTTCACACACCAACTGGTAAGACCCGCAGGGGTCGAATTCGCCAACTAGTAAATCTGTTCAGCCGCCTGCTAATACCGGGCGGCTGTTACATTTGGTTCATTCGAAAACCGGCTACAAAAGCGGAAGGCTCAACTCAGCAATGGCAGTATCGATCGATCTCGCAGGAAAACGTGGCGTCATATGGGGTGTTGCAAATCAGCGCAGCATCGCATGGGCAATCTCCGAACGACTCGCCGAAGCCGGAGCCGAACTGGCTTTCACCTATCTCAACGAACGCCTAAAAGCTCCTGTCGAAAAAGCCACTGGTGGCCTCGATAACCCAATGCTGATCGAGTGCGACGCTACCGACGACGATCAGGTTCAGGCCGTTTACGATCGGATCAAATCCGAGTGGGGCGAGATTGATTTCGTAGTCCACTGCATCGCCTTTGCCGACCGTGACGATCTCGGTGGTGATTTCTCAGCAACAAATCTTCAAGGCTTCCGCACCGCCCTCGAAACCAGTGCATACACACTGATGCCAGTCGTCGGAAAAGCCGCACCGCTGTTCGGCGAATCTGGCGGCTCAGCCATCACGCTAACGTTCGACGCCTCGCAGCGTGTCTACCCCGGCTACAACATCATGGGCACTGCCAAAGCGGCCCTCGAAAACGAAGCACGACAGCTCGCTGTCGAATTTGGCGGCCGCAACATCCGAGTAAACGCTATCTCTGCAGGGCCTCTCCCCACTCTCGCAGCCCGCAGCATCCCCGGCTTCCGTGACATGACTCGTGCCCACCGAGAGCGCTCACCGCTTGGTCGTAACATCAACCACAAGGAAGTTGCCGACACCGCACTGTTCCTGCTCAGCGATATGTCGAGCGGAATCACCGGAGCGATCATCCCGGTCGACGCCGGCTACGGAATCATCGCACTCTAGGCGATACAAAATGCCAGAAATTACAACAGGACTCTCAGCGAGCAGAACATGCGTCGTTGAGGGTTCTTTGCTTTACAGCCCCACCGGCAAAGCCGAACACAGGGTGTTATCCAGCCCGGCCATGATTATGGAAATGGAGATCGCCTGCGTCGACGCTGTGAAGGGCTACGTAGAAGCTTCGGTTGGATTCCACGTTGATGTGAAGCACATCGCTCCGGCTCCTGCTGGAGAAACGGTCGTAACGACCGCAACACTCATCGAAATCGACGGCAAGAAGCTGCGATTCAAGGTCGAAACGCTATTTGGCGACACTCTCATAGGAACCGGCACACACCGTCGCGCCATAGTCCAACTGTAATTCTGTTGGCTCTCGCTAGCGCTGCATAACGCTCCAGTTGCAGCAAACTCGTACAAAATCTACTGGCAGTCGAAATACCGGTTCCGTGTACGGTGAACTAGTCGAACGCGCCACATCCGGCGCACATCAGATCAGTCCAACCACAGAGAATCCGTAATTACTGTTGTGAGCAACAGCCAGCAACGCATAAACGATCATTCGCCGGAATCATCAAATGCGCCCGGTTCGAAAGAGTCTCATCCAAATCAGGTTATCGCTGAGCCAAATGGGCTCCCGGAAGATGCCACTTCCACAGCGAACGATCTGATGAGCATGAACGATCGTGGCAATCTTCACCCCGATCAAATCGAACGAATCCAGGTGGTTCAGCAAAACGCCGATCGACTCACGCTGCTCGTAAACGACTTCCTGAACATTTCAAAAATGGAAGCTGGAACTCTCAAGACCAAGCCGACAAAATTCCAGATTTCTGAACTCGCCTACGATCTCGAAACGTCGTTCGAACCAATCGCATCCGGCGGTAACCACAAGCTTGCTGTAACCGCCCCCGACGAGCACCAGTTCGCTATGGCCGATCGTGAACTGCTCAGGCAGGCGATCATGAACCTGCTCTCGAACGCCAGCAAATACTCGCCGCCCAGCACCAACATTTCACTCGACATCTGGGTTGATGAAAACGACTTACGTATTACTGTCACCGACGAAGGCCCAGGAATTCCTCAGGACGAACGAGACAACGTGTTTGAGCCGTACAGTCAGCTCAATAACCTCGATGTTCCGGGCAACGGAATGGGACTTGCAATCGTCCGACAGAACATCGAACTCCATCATGGAAAAGTATGGGTTGAAGACGGCGTTGGTGGCGGAACTTCGTTCGCCATCTGGCTGCCAGGTCTCGTATCAAACAGCTAACGAATCGTTGTGTAGAGCTCGAACGAGCCTAAATCGACGTCCCATGGTCGCCTGACCCCGCATCGTCATTCGCTGCGCTAAATTCCAACAGCGTCTCGACGATGTCCTGCCGAGTAATGATTCCGATTACGAAATCTTCGTCCATCACCACGAGCTGATTTACTCGGTTCTTGTCCATCTGCTGAAGTGCATCAAGGGCAGGTTCATGCTTAGAAATAACACGAAGACTGCCAGTATCCATCAACTCGCCAACCGTAACGTTTACTCGCTTATGAATCTGAATAGCGTCCAGATCCTGCTTCAAAATGAAGCCGATCAACTCGCCCTGCTTGGCGATCGGTATTGACGTTAGAGGATGCGCTGGTAATCCCTGGTAGAAAACCTGCTCGACCGACCAGGTGGCTTCAAACATCGGCGGCATCGGGCGAGTAGCCCGCCCAACGTCAAAGCTCAACTGATCCATAGCATTCAATGAAGGCGAATCAACTGACGAAGGCGCTGGGCTTTGATTGGCACGTACGCCTTTAACTTCATTTCGGGCCGACGATAGAAGGAACCAGCCGATCAGTATTATCCACACGCCGCCAAACAAATCGCCATTGAAAATCTGCAACGCCCCCCAAGCGATGAACGCAAAAAATACATAACGGCCAACGGTGTAAGCGACCGTCGTCGCACGGCGCGTATCACCAGTGATCCCCCACACCGCCGACCTCAGCACTCGACCGCCATCCATTGGGTAGCCGGGCAACATGTTGAACCCTGCAACTAAAACATTCAGCCACCCGGTGAAAAATATGATCCCGTGAAAAGGTCCTACCTGATCGCCGACGGGACTAAATGCAAACCACCAAGCAAGAAGCGCTACGCCAATGACCAGAGAAACAGCTGGCCCAGCAAAGGCAATTAAGAACTCGTTCCGAGGCGTTCTAGCCTCACCCTGGATTTTCGACACCCCGCCAAAGAGAAGCAACGTAATTCCGCTCACCTTGAGCCCTTGTGCCAGAGCAACTATCGAATGACCCAATTCATGAGCCAAAACCGAGGTGAACAACAGCAATGTGGTAAGAATTCCGGCGAGCCAGTATTGCTCTGTCGCCCAGTGCCGGAAGAACGAGGGATACGCCGTGGTCGACAACGACCATGTGATTATGGCGACCGCTATAAACCAGGTCGCATTTATTTCGACCGGGATTCCAAATATCGAGAATAGTTTGATTGAACCACGCAAGTGCTCAGAAGTTCCCTTTGCTAATAATCGCTGCCGCGGGCAGTAACCCTATACGTGCCGGTGTACAACTTACTAATTATTCATAGCTACATACGAAGATATTGCCAAAATCTATTTCGAATTGCCAGAAGTATCCCCGCACCGGACTATCATGCACCCGTCGATCTCGATAAACATCTGGCGATAGGCTCGTACGCCTCGCCCCCCACGCCGAATTTTTAATGCAGCCCAGAGTACGCCTTGGCGAACTAACCCGATGAAATCGTTCAAACAGCCGTTCTACGGGTGGTGGATTGTCGCATCGGGCGGAATCGTCCAGTGGTATACCTCAGCAGTGTTCTGGCGTGGGTTCCAGGCGTTCGTCCCTCACATACTTGGCACCTTTGGATGGAGCCACGGAGCAACAGCAGCAGCCGTATCGCTCCAACGTATCGAAAGCGGGATGATCTCCCCGTTCGTCGGGGCACTTCTAGACAAGTACGGCCCTCGGAAGGTTATGGCTTTCGGTGTTTTAGTAACCGGGGCCGGGTTCATTTTCATGAGCCAAATGCAAACACTCTGGCATTTCTACATCGCCATAAGTTTGCTCACACTCGGCATGTCGTTCGGAACGTTCATCGTTTTCGTCGTAACAGTGGCCAACTGGTTCGCGCGAAAACGTGCGAGGGCGCTCGCCACGCTAATGTCGTTTTCGGCTATCGGAGGACTCACCCTCCCACTTCTCGTAGCGTCGATCGATCAGTTCGGTTGGCGTGAAATGTTGATGGCAACAGGAATCGGATTCTGGATCATCGGCTTCCCGGCCACGATGGTAATGAGAAAACGACCTGAAGATTACGGCATGCTGCCCGATGGCGACGTTGTTGATGAGGACGGAGCTATCGTCGGGCGAGGCGGTCGCTTCTCCAGAGTCCGGGAACACGCCATAACCATGCGTCAGGCCGTCAAGCTGCGGTTCTTCTGGCAGCTCGCCATCGTTACCAGTCTCGGCCAGCTTGTCAGCTCTACCAACCTGTTCCACTTCTCGGCCCTACTGGAATACGGAATGACCACCGCCCTCGCGGCCTCTGCAGCAGGGGCAGTTGCAATTGGCGACCTCTCAGGGAGGGCCGGTATTGCTGTGCTCGGCGATCGGTTCGACAAAAGAAAAATGCTTACGATTGCAATGTTGATGCAAACGATTGGGGTCGCTGGTCTGGCGAGCATCAATGCGACAGTTCTCGGCATCAATCTCGGACTATGGCCGCTTCCGTTCTTCGTCGTATTCTTCGGCCTTGGCTTCGGTTCGTCGATCCCACTTCGTCTATCGATTCTTGGCGACTACTTCGGCAGAAGAAGCTACGGGTCTATCGTTGGGCTAACAAGTTCAGTGAACGCATTGTTCGGTGCAGCCGGCCCTCTTATGGTGGGACTCATCCACGATTTGCAAGGCAGCTATCGAATGGGATTCACGATTCTCGCAGTGATGCTCTTGATCTCGATTCCGATGGCGCTTTCTCTTGAACCATCGAGCCGAGTTGCAGCCAAGGCCAGAGCAATTACACGACGCGGTTATCGCGAACGGAACAGATTCGAATCTTCCAGATAGCCGAAGACCCACCAGTAACTATCGTCTGGCGGGACGTCCGGTAACGTTCACCGATCTGGCCGTAAATGTATCGCCAGGCCTGCCTACAAGCACTGCAACAGCAACGAGGCCCACCTCGCCCTTATCGCCAGCAAATCGCGTTGCATCTACCACCACAAATACCTGTCCATCGATAACCCACGTATCGCCGGTAATCGCAGTTATCACACCCGAAACCGTAAGTTCGATTAGTTCATTATCACGTTCGGTGGTATCGGGAGTCGGTCCAATTTTCACTTGGAACTGAGCTGAAATAATTTCACCCAAATTAGAATCTACCGAATCCCTGTAGAACAATATTTCGGGAATAAGTGCACTAATCTCGTTACCGTTTTCTTTGGCCGAATTTAGTAGTTCAGCCACCGTACCCAGTGTTGCAATTCTTCGCCCGTTCAGCTGCAAAGTAGACGACACCCCAACCCAGAGTTCGAATTCCTTGCCGTTCGAAAGCTCGACACGGGCAATCCTGTTATTGTCGGATATGCCTAGTAATGTCCCTCTCGACTGGATGTAGTTGTCTGAAACAACCGAAAGCTTTTCAATGATTCCAGTTTCGAGAACGTAGAAAACTATGTCGACTCTGTCGCCGCGCTCAACTTCGAGTAGAGATCGAATGGGAACTCCATCTTTCAGCAGATTTTCGCCAAGCGGCAACACCGGCAGTCTCAAAACGATACGCTGAGTCTTTCTCGACTCTCCAGAAAGAATCGTCAGCCTGCCTTCGATAACGTTGACGCCTGTCACAATTCCGCTAGCACGCCCAACCTTCGGTGATTCAACCGAAATGATCGTCCCAACGTTGTATAGAGCCCCGGCACGTCCGGTAACCGAGTAAACACCGCTCACGACACGCACGCCAGTGCGAATAGCCGAGAATTTCACACGGCGGTCATCCAAAATCAGCCATGTGTCATCGGTAATAAGAATATTCAGCGATTGCCCATTCTCACCGGTAACTTGCAGCCGGGAAGGCTCGCGACCGATACCGGTGATCGTACCCGTGAACTTCACGTTCGAATGAGCAACTACAACCAGCCGCGTCAGGATTTCGGATTCGGGATCCGATCGAACTGCGTCAATAACCAGATCGCCTTCTCTAACGTCGATGAACGATGCTTTGTGCCCATCACGAATAATCGAAGCATCTTCATCGATCAACAATCGGATGAGAGAACCATCAGTTGGCCGAATAGTTATAGCGGGGACGTCGATTTCGATCGATCCGACGATTCCAGAAATATGGTCTTCTTCAATATGAGCCGATGACCGTGCACGAATCGCCAGCGCACGCAACGTAATGTCCGATCCGGTGATTTCTGAAATCGATCCAGCCTCAGACGATTCGAACTGAATATCTACGGCCTGGCCGGCTCTGAGCGACTGCAGATCCGATGACTCCCCATCGAGAGTAATTTCAGTTTCCTCTGTTACTTTGGCGGCAACTTTCACATCCTGTTTTTCATTGGCGGCAATTACCACGCCCAGTGCGTTGGCAAGTGAATGGTCTATCTCCACAAACGTGATCACACCGTGGAACGCACGAAGCGACTCGTGTTCGAGAACCGCTTCCAGTTCCTCCACCAATCGAGGCGGCCGCACCGCGATCGAAACCGCGACTCGATCATCTCCGTCCGCCGTATATTTCACATCCAGCTCACTACCAGGATCTATCAGGTAGCTGACGTCTGCGAGAAGTTGCGGGTTACTCGCATCGTCCGATAGTTCAACAAGCAAATCACGCGGGAGATCGACACTCATGGTCTCGGGATCGAACGAGAACACCACTGTAAATGGATCCACATTCTGTTCGCCTCTCGGAACAATCGTGAATGTATCTGCGCCAATTTCGTCTACCAGGACACCAGATATTTTCAGTAGTGGTGCTGCTTCATTGCGATTCTGAGCAGCACTCTCGTAAATACCTTTGAGTTCACGGAATCGGCGCTGAATCTCTTCAAACTGCGCCGAAGCCTTGTCCAACGTCGCCTGATCAACACGGTTAGATCCAATCACACGCTTGAGAGCTCGAGCAGCGCCATCAAGGGCTGAAAGGTGCTCGCTACGTGTATCGATTGCGATCTGCGCAAGCCGCGCCGACTCAGCCTTATTCGCAGCACGCTCTTGGGCGGCTTGAATTCTTTCGACTGTCGTGCGGGTTAATTCGAAGCCAACAGCGGTCAATATTCCACTTGAACGGTCCAGTCGAGCGACCATCGTGATGCCATCACCAATAGATGGCGCATCAATACCAGCCGGTATCAGAACGTCGACAACATCGCCATTTCGGGTCTGAATTGAAAGTTCGCTGCCAGAAGCATCGGTTACAACTCCAACAACGTGTTTTGTAATGGGCTGCGAGTTGGCTGCTCGCACAAGTGTTTTCAAAGCAACCAGATCGCCATCGTCATTGCGCCTGGCTGTTGAAATAACCCGGTCACCCTCGGCAATTTCGGCTACCGTATTTTTGCGGAATCCGATTTTCAACTCTGAACTCAAATCGAAATTCAGCGTCACCAATCCGGCGTTTGAAGCAATCACCACAGCGCTCGGAGGCCGTACTTCTACTGCTGTGCCGAAAACGGCTTCGATTTCGCCGGGGCCAACCGCTGCAGTCGCTACGTTGCCACCAAGTGCAGCAAACAGAACGGCAAGCAATAGCACTATCGCCATCTGAGGGCGCAGAATTTTACTAGCTATATTTTCGGGCAGCCTAAACATATTTCTGGTTCGTCGAGGGGAGTTGGATTGCCCCCGACCATTAAATTTTGACCAAATCGCAGTTACGTATGTGTTACTTCGCTGTGGCATGAAATTCAACGCACGGATAATCAGATTCGTCATGGTGATTCATCCTCCGGCGGGATCGAAATTATCGCCAATGACGAACTGAATACGCTGCCAGCTAGATTGCTGGCAACAACATCAACGAAGTTCCCACCAGGATCCAGCACCAGGGTCAACTCAAACGTGCCATCTGCCTGAACCTCAACAATCACGCCATTCACGCTCACAACCGCATCTGCAGATGCCTGACCACGTAAAAGCACCGTATCGCTGTAAACAATGCTTTCATCCCCGATTCCTTCAAAATCGAGGGCAACATTGAACGTCCCCGAACCCGGAACAAACGTCGCGGTAGGTTCAGGTATAGCGGTTGGTACCGGAGTTGCCGTCGGCGTAGGTATCGGCGGAACAGCTGTGGCAGTCGGTTCAGGGGTTGCTGTCGGTTCAGGGGTTGCTGTCGGCTCCGGTATGGCGGTCGCTGTAGGCATCGGAACAGACGTTGCCGTAGGATCCGCCGGCACTGGCGTGTAACGAGCCCGGCTTTCCACACAGCCAGACGCCACCAGAAGAACCAACCCGGCGACCAACCCCACTGATCTAATCGTCAGCATCGCTCGCATCGACTCTGTCAGAGATAAAACCGACATCATTCGGCTAATGCTGGTCGATTGTCGAGAGGCAATGAGAGCGTGAATGTTGTGTGGTGTTCACCCGAATCAGCGCTGCCACCATTCGATTGCTTCGATTCAACGAGCAACTCTCCGCCGCATCGCTGTGAAAGCGAATTGGCAATAAATAGCCCAAGCCCTGAACTCTGCTTCTCGGCTCTTGCAGAAAGTTCAGGTGTCCAACCGCGGTCGAACACGTGCAGCAGGTGCGATTCAGCGATTCCAGTGCCGTCATCCCAAACCCGCACAAGATACGAATCGTCAGTACGAGTCAGGCCAATTTCGATGTGACCGACGGCGAACTTAGTAGCGTTATCCACGAGGTTCGTAATTACGTGGTCCAACGCCGAACCATCGCCGTACACAAGTCCAAATTCGGTCGGTTCGCACCACCAGACCAAATCCAGCCCACGTTCCCTGGCAATTGGCGTGTATCGATCAGAAACATTGCGCACAATCGCAGCGGCATCCACCGGCTCAACGGCAGGTTCACCATTGTTGTCTTCAAGATCAACCAGAACTCTCACGTTCTCGATCATCAACCTGAAGTTCGGGGCCTGATTCTCAATCTCGTCGAGCAACTCAACAACCATGTGCTGAGTCACCTCACCCGTCTCGTTCAACAGAGCCCGCGCCTCACGCTGCTTGCCCAGTATTCTGCGCAAAGGCCGTCCCATATCGTGCGCGAACGTATCGAAGTAGTCCTGCGTCACCTGGCTCCACGTACGGTCATCATCAGAATTCTCGATACGTCTGGTAGCCAGCTGAATCGACACAAGCGCCACAAAGGCACCAAGTATGAACACCCCGGCGCCGATATACGCCACGGGCTCTATCCACCACAACGCACCCGGAACTAACGCCTCGCCTATAACGGGCGAAAGCAAAACAAGCACAAAACCTAATGCGGTCAGCGCTAGTCCGAAAATCTTCAGAAATTTTAGAGAACGTTCATTCAATCGATGTATTCCATCAAGCCCACTAATTTAAATAAATATCAATCTATTCGGCCGGAGGCACCAGTCGGTAACCGCGGTTTCGAACATTGATTATCAATTCGGTCGCTCCAAAGTCTCTCGAAACGGCTTTACCGAGCGAAACTTTCAACTCACGAATTCTCACCCGAAGCGAAGCTCTAGAATCTTCGCCGTCGGAGAAACGTTCGAGTCGAGAGAACGGTACAAGCTCGCCTTCCGATCGATACATCGCTGAAGCAAGCTCGGTCAAAATATGCAGCTTCATGCCCTGAATCTCGCGAATCATGTCGTGCCGCCCGTTGTCGATCGCGTAAACCGCCGCGTTATCGGCGTCTAGCTCAAACAACGTTCCGATCTTGATCGTCTCTGGCGCACTGCCGATAAGACGTCTCAAACGAAGAACAACCTCTTCAGGACTGGCCAACTTATCGATGAAATCAACAGAAGTACTGGCACTCAGGCTGGCGGTAACTGCTGTGTCCCGATACGGCCCCTGTGCGTACTGAGTAAACATCAGTACCGGCATCGCACTATCGCGATCTACGATCTTTTTAAGAATCGATAAGCCCTTGAATCGATCGGAATCATACTCACCGAACCGAACATCCAGCAGAACAGCTGCCGGGCGTTCGGTATCCATCATGAAAAGTGCATGGCTCTCGTAATCGTCCCCAGTAATATGCTCGCCTGATGGCGCTACAACAATCGGCTTGAAGCCGTCTGTTTCTAAACGACGCAATACAGAACGCATCAAATCCGACATATGCTCGTCGTCAACAACGAGTATTTTCTGGCCACCGCCGATTCTTTTTGAAGTCAAGATTGTCCCCTGAGGTTGCCTGCCGACATTCAGCAGCCGCAACATAACGGCCCGGCGTGAAGATCAACTGGAATCGACTCTATCATTCACCGATCAATCGCTCACTCTCAAGGATGACGCTCTGTTCGGGCTTTCTGTTCCACTGCCACACATTAGTTACGCCGACACCCGCAATCAAGATTTGTCAGAAAATAGGCTAATCTGATCTCGCAAATCTATTATCGGGATAGACTCGATCTTTAGAGAACGCTATGCTCCGATGACCGCACTTTCCCACCCCAAATATTCCAAGAAATAATTGCCTGTGACCGACCCGTTCGTCCACCTACACAACCACTCTGAGTACTCCCTACTTGATGGGTTCAGCAGGTTGAAAGACATGGTCAACAGGGCGGTGGAACTCGAACAGCCCGCGATAGCGCTTACCGACCACGGAAACCTTCACGGTGCTATCGATATTTATCAGGCAGCCAAAAAGGCCGGCATCAAGCCGATCATCGGTGTCGAAGGCTATGTAGCCGACGGCCCGCGTGACGAACGAAATCCGCAAAAGCGATCGCCATTCCACATGACGGTTCTCGCCCAAAACAAGGTCGGCTATCAGAACCTCCTGAAGCTCGTAACGGCATCTCACATCGAGGGTTTCTACTACCGCCCACGAATGGACCGAGAGATTCTCGAAAAATACTCGGAAGGCCTGATCGTTCTATCCGGTTGCCCGTCAGGCGAACTCGCTCGCTACATTAAAAACGGCGATACGGATGCGATTAGCGAAACGCTCGAGTGGTACGGAAACGTATTCCAGGACCGCTACTACCTGGAAATGATGATGCACGAGCACGTGCCCGATCAGGCAGAGATCAATACCAAGCTCATCGAACTCGCCAACCAAACTGGCCTGCCGATGGTCGTGACAAACGATTCCCACTACGTAAGGCGTGAAGATTCCGAAGCGCAGGACATTCTCACCTGCATCCAGACGAACTCGAATATCAAAGACCCCAAGCGTCTTCACATGGAAGACACGACCTACTACCTGCGCAGTGCCGCCGAAATGCAGGCCGAGTGGTCGCACCTTCCTGAAGCGCTCGCAAACACGGTAAAAATTGCCGAGTCATGCGAACTCGAACTCGAATTCGGTAAAACCTACGTTCCTCGTTACGCAACGCCCCAAAATAAGCCTTCGATGGAGTATTTGAAGGAACTCTGCTACGAAGGACTCAAGAAGCGATTCGACAATAATCCGAGTGAAGAGGTACTCGAACGCCTTGAGTACGAACTCGGAATCATCGAAGAAACCCGGTTTTCAGACTATTTCCTCGTTTGCTGGGACATTTTCAACTTCGTAAACGAACGTGGAATTCTCTCTGCGGTTCGTGGATCCGCCGCGGCCAGCCTCGTTCTCTACTGCCTCGAAGTAACCCAGATCGACCCTGTTGAAGCCGACCTGTTCTTCGAACGTTTCCTGAACGTCGAGCGTCGCGAGATGCCTGATATCGACATGGACTTCGCCGACGACCGTCGCGCCGAGGTGATCAAGTACTGTATCGACCACTACGGTCGAGAACACGTCGCCCAGATCGTCACGTTTGGCACGCTCGGAGCCAAGGCCGCCATTCGCGACACCGCCCGTGCCCTCGCACTCCCGCTCGACCTCAGCGACAAGCTCGCCAAGATGGTCCCGCTTACTCTCAACATCAAGTTGAAAGACGCCATCGCAGAATCGGCCGAAATGCGTGCTGAAATCTCTCGCAACAGTGATGCGCGCGATTTAATCGAGATGGCGCAACGCCTCGAAGGGTCGGTTCGCCACTCAAGCACCCACGCAGCTGCAGTCGTTATTTCAGAAAAGCCATTGACCGACTACGTGCCTCTGCAACGAGCTACCAGCGGTGCCGAAGATGCCAGCCCGATGACCCAGTATTCGATGCATCCCGTCGCCGACGTTGGGTTGCTGAAGATGGACTTTCTGGGTCTCGCCAACCTCTCAATCCTCGATCAGTGCGTGAAGCTAATCGCCGAAACCACCGGCGAGCACATGGGTGTCTACGACGTTCCGATCAACGATCCCAAAGCGTTCCAAATTCTCGGTGAAGGCGACACGTTAGGCGTGTTCCAGCTCGAATCGGCCGGGATGCGCAAAAACATCAAACTGCTCAAGCCCACGACTATCAATGACCTCGCGGCGATGATCGCCCTCTATCGACCTGGCCCAATGGAGCACATTGGAACATTCATCGAGGCCAAGCACGGGCGCGCCGAAATTTCGTACCCGCACGACGACCTTCGAGAGCTTCTAGAGCCGACTTACGGCGTTCTCGTCTATCAAGATCAGGTCATGCTGATCGCACAGGCGTTCGGTGGCTACACGCTCGGGGAAGCCGACATTCTTCGCAAGGCGATGGGCAAGAAAATCGCTGCGGTTATGGATGCCGAGCACGAAAAGTTCAACGCCGGCGCGCTGAAAAAGGGCTACACCGAAGATCAGGCGAACACCGTGTTCGATCTCATGGCGCCCTTCGCCGGATACGGCTTCAACAAGGCCCACGCAGTTTCGTACGCCTACATTGCGTACTGGACAGCCTATTTCAAAGCCAACTATTCAACCGAATACATTGCGGCAGTGCTCGACTCGGCGTCTGGCAACCCCGAAAAAGTGGGCGAGGCGATCAGGGAAGCTTCTCGGCTCAAAATCGGTATCAAGCCACCCAGCGTTAACTACTCCCGTTCAGGATTCACTATCGAACGCGAAGCCGATGGCAACGACGCCATCCGCTTCGGGCTAGCAGCAGTCAAAAACGTTGGTGCGGGCGCTGTAGATCCTATTGTTGAAGTCAGAGAAGCTGGCGGGCTGTTCAAAGACATCGAAGACATCTGCCGACGTGTCGATTCAAAGTCCCTCAATCGCCGAACTCTGGAAAGCCTGATTCGAGTTGGCGCATTCGATGAATTCGGTGGCCGAGGAAATCTGCTCGAATCTGTCGATCGCATAATCGGCGCAGTTCAGCGCCAAACCAAGCTGCGAGAATCAGGCCAAACATCGATGTTCGATATGCTCGGAGAATCAGTTCCGGCCCCTATGGTCGAGATCGAAATCAAGACTGCCGATGACACCACTGATCAGGAACGAGTGATCTGGGAACGTGACCTGCTAGGAGTCGAGCTGACTCTGAGTCCGTTCACACGGGATATGCGACGGCAGCCTGAAAATATTATCGTTTTCGCATCCGATATCACCGCTGAAATATCCGGCCAAAAACGTGCGGCTCTGGGTCAGGTAAACGGCATACGAGAATTGACGACGAAACGTGGTGACAAGTTCATATCGCTGAACCTGACACTACTCGATGGCGACGTCGAGATGGTCGTCTGGCCAAATATCCTCGAACAGAACCCAACGCTCTGGGAGAACGGTAACTTTGTATCGATCACCGGCGAAGTTCGGGAACGATTCGGGCGTGTATCTATCTCCGTCGAAACCGCCACCGAGTACCAGCTCAAAGCTGAAGGTCAGGTTGAAGCCGAGGCCGAAGCAATCAAAAATGAACCTGCGCCAGTTGTACGGGCAGGATTCAATGAAGCAAGCGAGCCGCGGCCGGTGCTGAACGATCCAGCCTCAACATCTCAACCAGATTCTCGAACAAATTCAAACCCGGCGCCTACCGCTCAGTCAGCGTCTAAACCAATCTCTCAATCACCAAACAATTCTCACCAAAAACCGGTTAGCCCGGCGAACGAGGAAACTCCACTGACAACCGAACCTGCCGTTTCAACCGAAATGAGCCACGACGATGATTTTTCTGCTGGTGGCCCCGTTCTAGTACGGGTCAAAGAAACCGGCGATGTAACGGCCGATAGATATCGACTCGAAGACATCATGAGGCTATTCGTAGAATTCTCTGGTTCAGATTCGGCAATTCTTGAGATCGAGACGGGTAATAAGATCGTTCGATTAGACATGCCGTTCAAGGTTCAATCGGGCGCCCCCCTTACGAATCGACTTCACGAACTGCTGGGCAACGGTTCGGTTCGCACGGCAGCGGTGTAGTCAGCCGTCAGACTTTTAATATGGGCCGCTGGCGATAGCATGTCCAAAACGTTGATCTCGACTTCACATCGCACTATTTAGCGGAGTGATGCTATGAACTGGAAAGTACTTACTACTGCACCCGACCAGCTAATCGCGGAATCGTGGTGTGGCCTAATTCGATCCGCTGGTATCGACTGCAAACTCCAACCCGGCGATGCAGTCGGCTTCATGGGAGTTTCAGTTTTTCCGGTGCGCATCATGGTCGATGCACCAAACATCGAAGCCGCGCAATCGGTGCTCGATACCTACATTGCACCAGATGACGAAGAAGAACAATCGGACCCAGAACTGGCGTAATCCACGCCTATCGGTTGGACTCCATCGCCAAAAGCCTAAACTTCAGCGGTAACCCTGCTCCACCAAAGCCGTGTAGTGCCCCGTTCGAAGCCACTACCCGATGGCACGGCACCAGCAAAGCAATCCTGTTACGAGCCATCGCCTGCCCCGCACCACGTGCAGCCCTCACGTTGCCAGCCTGTTCGGCAAGCCAGCCATAGCTACGTGTTTCGCCGGCCGGAATAGTTCGGCACGCATCCCACGCACTACGGAAGAAAGGCGTCGCCGTACGTGTGTCGATCGGAATATCGGAAAGATCCACCGGCTCGCCAGCGCAGTAAGCCGTAACCAGCCTTCGAGCATCATCATAATCTTCAGGAGAATGAACAGCTCTATTCACTTCTGGCTGTGCGTGATCCAGTGCGGTTTCAGGCGTCGACTCAGGATGACTCGCCCGTACAATTCCCTGATCGCTACCCACAAGCGCAACCCACCCCATATCGGTGTCAAACACGTCGTACGTAAGCGGAATTTTCTGCTTCTTTTTAGCCAATCTCAGTACCCCGACCTTCGCCAAGTTCCGGTCCGATACCACCTAACTGCCGAATACGGTGTGCCAACAGCGCCCTGGCAACTTTGCGCCAGGCCTTATCGAGCTGCTTCGACGTTTCATCGTCATCATCTCGCACCCCAGAAGCACCTGCGTAAACCTGTCGCTGGAATTCTATTGCGATAAACGATGCATGCTCTCTTGCAGACACCGTTCGCTCACCCAAAACATTTGCGAACTCCACCGCAGTCTGATCCGCTCGGCGTTTCATGCCCATCAGCGCCGCCATGCGATTCATACGAGCGTAAGCCCTTGTCGGCGCATCCATCCCTCGCAAACTCAACCACCAGGCGAACACCAAAAGTGCCATCAAACCGATAACTCCACCAGCCCACGCAAACGGCCGCCATGGGAACACGAATTCCTCAGACGCCGCCGCCTCCGCTTCACGCGCTCTCTGAGCTGCAAACTCAACCCGAGCCTCGTTCGCCAAACGTTGAAGATCAAGCAGGTCTTGCAAGAAGTCAGGGTCGTCCTCAGCCGCCCCAATCGCACCGGCGGCAAACGGATCGCCAACCCTCAGCGAAGGAGCCAGTTGACCCCGGGGAACGCCGATCTTGCCGGGAGTTACCTCGTATTCGATCCACCCATATTCCGGGAAGAAAACCTGAGTCCATCCGTGCCGATCCTTGTCCCGAATCAAAAACAGGCCCGCATCTGAAATGTATTCACCTGAAGCCCAGCCAGCAACGAAACGTGCAGGCACACCAACAGCCCTTAGAAGCACCGCAGCCGACGATCCAAAGTACTGGCTGTAGCCCTTTATTTTCTCAACGTCACAGTTCTGATCGGTGCTTGCACACGGCTCGCCCTGTGTCTGGAAAAGGAAATAGTAGACTCCGTCTGTGCCGTGCGCAGGACCCTGAATTTCCAGCGAATATTCCTGATTCTTCAAAAATGCTTTGACTGCTTCAGCCTTCTCAAACGGCGTATCTGCGCCGGCCTCCCTGACAATGTCTGAAGCCAACAGCTTCACTTCTTCAGGAAGAGATGTGGGCAGCTGCAGATATCGATCCGTGACCCAGAGCGGATAGTCCGAACCAGCCTCGTTCAGCTGTTCATCCGTCGCCAACGAAACAAACGTTTGAATCGAATACGTATCATCCTTTGAAATTTCTTTGGCAAGCTGTACGCCGACTTGTTCGATTGGTGCGTCTCGTTCGATCTCGAGTGCAGCCACTAGTTGCGTTCCCGATTGGAGCCTTGTTTCGATCGAAAGCAACTCCCAGTCAATGACGGGCGATTCGCTATCGAACGGCAGCAGAATCGTTTCGAACTTCTCTTCAACGCCCGATTCATCGACGACGGACCACGACACGACCTGTTCTTCACCCGTGATGTCGGCAGTGCTCAACGCCTGAATCACCTCTTCGAGCAGATCAACCGGCGCAAGGCGCTGTGAATTTAACCGAGTTCGTCCAAACTCTTCTACCGGAAGCAAGTCGTTCAGCGCGAATCGAATTGCGAAAGTCATGTCACGAATATCAGGCGGAAGCTCACTGATTCGACCAACCGATCCCGATAACGGCACGTTCCATTGAATCGGGTTCAGCACCTGCACAACCGTTTCGCGATCAACCGAGAAAATTCCGCCAGAAGGAACTACAGTTTTGGTATCGACCAACGGAACGTAAACCAGAGCAACTCGTTCCCGCTCCAGCTCGGTTGGGGCTGGCGTCAGTGCCGACCTCGGTGGGGCTTCAACCTTCGCACTCGGATCGGTCAGCCAACCTTCAGATGAATAACGCTGATACACCCGCCCGGCGTAGGGAGTCACATATTTCGACCTGACCCACATCAGTGGCTCATCGCTCAGTTCAAGCGAGCCCCCAAATGCCATCGTTGATGACGGCGCTGAAAATAACTCACCACCACCCGGACCATCGATACCCGCCAGCAGTCTGTTCGCCGGATCCTGAAGTGCGTAGAACGGTGCTCTAAAAACGTCCCATGCGTCATGAACCTGTTCGGAACGCGGCTCCCACACTGGCAACAGTGCACTTATCAAAACGATAGGCAACGCAATCAGCATTCCATCCTGAACCGTCACCCATGCCAAATGCCGTGAATATTCGATCCCCTGCGCCTTCCACCGTTCGATTCTACGAACAGTAGTGAGGTGAGCAAACAGCGCAATGCCGCCAACCAAGAACAGGAAGAACGTGTGCTCGTGCTCGCCGTGCCGGTAACTCAAATTCGTCAGAATCACTAATGAAAGCAAAACGGTTGGCAACCACGGAGATCGGAACCTGAACGTTAGTGCCGAAACACCGAAGCCAACGATCCACGACGCAGCGATGAACATCAGAGCGAACGGCACCGTATCGGTGCTAATTCCACCCGTTTGTGCGGTCTCAATCCATTCTGCGAACCGTGCAAAGCCATCGACAGCGCGGTTAACCGGATCGTCCCCAACCGCATGCCGAGTGCCCTGCCAGATCACAACGAAGAATCCCAAGCCAGCTGCGTACAACATTGTCAGTAGCCAGTTGAAATCCAACTTCGAAACTACAAAAGCCGCAACCGTACCCATCAGCAATGTTGGTATCACCGAAGGAAGATCACCCCAGCCCGCGAGCTGCACCGACCAACCAACGTTGACCATCATCCAGATGAATATCGTAAAAGTTACCCAATCGTGCACCGGTGCGAATCGAGTAATTCCATAGACGAACGACTCAAGCCTTCCCTGCTCTGACGATTCGACGATCAACTGCGGACCAGGCACGGTATCCAGAAAATCTGTGGCGGTGCTTATCTTCATTTGTCACCACCCTGCTTATCAGCCTTTGGGGGTGGCGCAAAAATTGACATCGCATCGGCATCGACAGGATCAGCGCTCGAATCAGATGATTCGTCGGTTTCCGGCTGCGGTTCTGCGTGAGCAAGCGTCGATGCTCGTGTAAGACCTTCCTGAGCGCCCCCAACAGGATTCAAAAGCGCATTGGAAATCGAATCGCCACGGGATATCGGATACGTCGAAACACCAATGGCGGTCAGGTGGTCAAGCGCCTCGCTGTTCGAATCGCCACCGTACGACGAGCGATCAATCAGTACAGTGCTAACTCGAACGCCTCGCTTTGAAAGTCCGCCCAGCGCTTCCACCCAAGCGCCATCTCTGGCTGCGGTAATAACCACAAGCGAAGTGTTTTGCCCGAGTTCACGCTCCAAGTCAGACAACGTTTCCAGCATCGAAATTTCGCCAACTGGTTTGCTAGCTGCGATATGACGCATGATCTGTTCGCGCTGATGTGCCGATCGATCGGGAGCCGCTACAAGCGACTTGCTGCCGTGGGAGGCATAGCCAACAGGCAGAAAACCGCGGTTGTATCGATCGATAACCGACGCGGCGACCGTCGCACCAATCTCATCGGTTGAATCTTCTCCGATCGCCACTACGGAATCCATATGTTGGTCGAACAGCACCCACATATCGCTCGAAGAACCCTGGTCAAACTGCTTCACCATCAACATGCCGGTTCGAGCTGTCGTCAGCCAGTGAATCCTGCCAAGTGCATCACCCGGCTCGTACTCGCGCACAGAAGCGACATCGGTACTCAGCACACGAGCCCGCTGCCTGCGCGAGTTATCGCCTACAAGGTGAACTGAAGGTGAAGCGAAATCGGGAATATCGATAATCTTTGGATAGACCAGAACCGTTTCCTGCCCACCGAACTCAACCTCCTGTGGAAACATGCTGAACGGATCAGACGTTCGGGCGACTAACGGCCCCACCGTGTACTCGCCTCTTCGGGTCACCTTCCCCGACATTTCGAACCGGTCGAAAGCAATCATCAATCCAAGGCTGGCAACTCGTTTGAACTGGACACCGGGTAAATTGGTGCGATCTTCAACTTCAACCCACGCCTTTGGCGTACCACCGCGATTTCGAATAATTACAGTTTCCGAAATCGAATCACCAACGGTGTAAGGACCCTTCGGCCGCTGGACCTCAGCAGTCATCTGTTCCGAACTCGTCTTCGCCCAAATCCAGCCTGCGATCAACAGGATGCCAAGCGCGTAATAAAGCCGAACTGAAAGATCGAACCCGGTCGCCATTCCGGTCAGGAATTCCAGAACCATGACAACCAATATTCCGTAAAGAATGGGATGTCGTTTCAGTCGTCGAACTACGCGAGTACGCCCGCCTCCAGTTCCGGCTGCACCAGAAGTGATTTCGTTCTGATTATTAGTTGACCTTGAAGAACGGAGCATGTGTTCCGACAGAAGCCTCAGGGCGGATAAACACCCTGAGAGTTGATGGGTTTACGAACTAATTTTTTCGAACGCTGGCGCCGGGTACGGCAACCTGGCTAAGCACATCGGCTATCACGGTTTCTTGAGTCACTTCACGCATTCTGGCCGACGGCGTGAGCAACACCCGGTGAGCCAACGTCGCAATCGCAATCCCTTTGATATCGTCGGGCACCACATAGTCCCGTTCATGCAGCAGGGCATACGCCTTGCCGCCCTTCATAAGGTTGATCGAAGCACGAGGAGATACACCAAGTGCCGCTTCAGGATGCTGGCGAGTAGCGTTCGATAATTCGACGATGTACTGCTTCACAAGCCCGTCGATATATATACCGTCGGCTTCAACCTGCAATCTTGTGATGTCGTCGGGAGTGCAGACTGGCTTTAGTTCATCTATTGGTTCGAGATGCTCACGGCCATCCATAATCGCAACTTCCTGCTCGGCGGTTGGGTACCCGAGAGAAATACGCATGAAAAATCTGTCGAGCTGAGCTTCTGGCAAAGGGAACGTGCCTTCGTACTCAATCGGGTTCTGCGTTGCGAGCACCATGAACGGGTTCGGCAATAGTCGAGTTGTTCCCTCAACCGTTACCTGCTGTTCGCCCATTGCTTCCAACAGAGCCGACTGCGTTTTCGGCGTCGCCCGGTTAATCTCGTCAGCAAGAACAATCTGGGCCATAATCGGACCCGGTCTAAACTCGAAATTGCCTGTTTTCTGGTTGAAAACCGAAGCACCTGTAACGTCACTCGGAAGCAAATCTGGAGTGAACTGCATGCGTCGGTAATCACAGCCGGTCGATGTGGCGATCGATCTGACGAGCATCGTCTTGCCAACACCCGGAACGTCTTCTATCAAGACGTGACCGTTGCTTATGAGGGCTACGAGAGCCAGTTCGACGGTTTCGCTCTTGCCAACAATAACCTTGCCGATATTTTCGATCAGCGAGTTGGTTAGCGTTTTTGAATCAGCCGTAATTGTCACTGATGTCTCCCATATTTGCCGTTAGGAACCTGAATTCAAGGTCAGGTTGAATCAGCCAATATAAACAATTTACTGGCTGATGAGTTCGAACTATTGAAGAAGTTTGGTGGGCGATGGGGGACTCGAACCCTCGACCCCCTGCTTGTAAGTTCTACGCCCGGAGCCTCACACCACGCCCGCCCTTCTCGCTCAGTCGATACCGAGGATTTCCACTGCATCCCTGTTGATAATTCCTTCGATCTCATTCTCTGGAACGGAGGGCAGATAG
>Ga0209402_10000694_pt1 | contig 39477 bp, 28 predicted proteins | sample ArcticOcean_MG_C_3_FD_187437 | JGI IMG/M metagenome (GOLD analysis project Ga0209402, IMG submission 187437) | Marine microbial communities from western Arctic Ocean - ArcticOcean_MG_CB8_126 (SPAdes) (version 2) | ecosystem: Environmental > Aquatic > Marine > Oceanic | place: Arctic Ocean... | reverse complement strand
TATCGAATTTCCATCGGAGAATTCTTCACTGGTGACTTCCAGTACGTCGTGCTGATCAACGACGACGACCTTCGTGGAAGCGACGCCCACGCACTCTTCAGCAACATCAGACTCCACGAGCTCGAACCGGTCTCCGCCCCGCCGGTCGTTGTTGTCGACGGCGTTGTCGATTTTCAGACCGCTCGAGTTCAGTCCTATGGCGGCCCGCAGGACTCGCCCGGTGGAACGTTCGTCTCCCCCGATGGCGCCGACATCGAAATTACTGGGAACCGCTGGAAAGCCATTGACTTCTCGTACTCGGTCACACCGAACACCGTCCTCGAATTCGACTTCCGGAGCGACCGGCAAGGCGAAGTGCACGCCATCGGACTCGACACCGACCTCAACGTGTCCGTCGAACACGCGATTCAGTTTTACGGCACCCAGCAGACATCTCTGCGACAGTTTGAGACGTACATCGGGTCCGGGTCGCAACACTATCGAATTTCCATCGGAGAATTCTTCACTGGTGACTTCCAGTACGTCGTGCTGATCAACGACGACGACCTTCGTGGAAGCGACGCCCACGCACTCTTCAGCAACATCAGACTCCACGAGCTCGAACGGTGATCGGACTCGCCCGTTTATCCATCTTGACGTCAAGTCCGGGACAGGAATACAAGCCTCACGTCAATTTGCGCGGGCAAATTGCAGGTCTGAAAGTCGTCGCCTTGCGTTCTCCGTCACATCGTTGGAGTCACAGGCCTGATATATCGGCTTGGTGAAACACGATGTCCCGCGCACGTTCAGGTTGCTATTTCAGCTCTCTGAACTGAACCATTACGCTGTGTGTGGAACTTGCAGTTACTGAGGCAGGGTCCCTTGTAGATCTGCGATCGCCTGTACATCGTCAAAGAGTGACACAAATGCATGACCGACTTGGCCAGATGCTCTGCCGCTGGAGACACAGGGTCGCCGCTCGCTCGATCAAAGGGCGAGTGCTTGATATTGGTTGTGGAACAAATCAGCTCATCAAGTCCCATGGTGACGGCATCGGCGTAGACGTCCATGGCTGGGACGGAGTCGATATTATCGTCGACAATACGGCCGACCTCCCGTTTGAGGACCGTGGCTTCGACACTGTCACAATAATAGCCGCACTGAATCACATTCCAAATCGGAAGGAAGTTCTGCTGGAAACCAACAGGCTCCTTCGTGATGGGGGACGAATTGTATTGACTATGATCCCGCCACGGCTGTCGACTATATGGCATTTCCTCCGACGTCCGTGGGATGCAGACCAGCATGAGCGGGGAATGAAGGACGGCGAAGTCTACGGCATGACGGTCAGGGAAGTTGACGACCTGCTTGGCGAGGCCGGGTTTGAAAACATTCACCATGAACGATTCATGCTCGGGGTCAACTGCCTCACAACGGCTGAGAAACCGCTGATCGGCAAGACAGCACCCAGTGAAGACCGTGTGGCGGCATAGGAATCAGTCATTCGGCCCGGAAGCCGTTCTTCCCGACACTGCTAACCCTCAAGTGAGTCGCCATGCACCTTCTCGTGAGCATACCGGCACTGAACGAAGAGCAAACCGTCTCTCACGTGATCGATCTGGTTCCGCAGAAGATTGACGGCGTAACGCGAACGACAATCCTCGTAGTTGATGACGGCTCAACGGATAACACCGCTGCCGTCGCCGTCGAAGCCGGGGCTTGCGTCGTTTCCCACGCCTGCAATTGTGGCGTAGGGGCCGCCTTTCAGACTGCGGTCCGTGAAGCCGTTCGCAGGGGAGCAGACATCCTCGTGACGATTGATGGGGATGGTCAGTTCGACGCCGCCGATATTCCACAGCTCGTGGCCCCCATTCTACATGGTTCGGTCGGGCTGTGCACAGCGAGTCGATTTGCAGACGCAGCACTGATTCCGCAAATGCCAGGTATCAAGATTTGGGGCAATCATCGAGTTGCGTCAATTGTCAGTGCGCTGGCCGGCGAACAGTTTCACGACGTGTCATGCGGTTTTCGTGCGTATTCTCGCGACGCCATACTACGAATCACTCCTCTTGAGTCTTTTACCTACACTCATGAGGTTCTGCTCGACCTGGCCGCTAAGCGGGTCGCGATCAGAGAGATTCCACTTGCCGTTCGTGGAACACGCGAATTCGGCGAATCCAGGGTCGCGTCCAATGTGTGGAGATATGCCGTTCGTACGCTTTCGATCATGGCCCGTTTTTACCGGGACCATTATCCGCTCAAACTGTGCAGTACACTGGCATCTGTACCGCTCGTCGCCGCGTGTGTGCTTCTGGCGATCTCCGGCTGGCAGTGGTGGCAGACAGAAGTCTGGCTGAAGTCATTTGCTTTCGCCGGCGCGAGCCTGATTGGCGTTTCCCTGGCATTGATGTTCTTCGGGTTCCTGGCTGGGGTTACGAACAGACTCCGACGGAACCAGGAGGAGATTCTCTATTGGCTTCGTCTGAGTGCGACGCGCGAGGCCGCCACTACGGGAGGCGACACAACTGCAGAAACACCTATCGTGCCGTTTCCAGCTCCCGCACGCTCCCAGGATCGAGCCAACCGGGCATCCGCATGACCTGACTAACCGCGCAGACGCACTAGCTATTCGCCCTGACTCTGTTTCTACTGCACACACGCATCGATAAGCATTCAGAGTTATGAAGACTCTTCTTCTCAACAAGCTATTTCAGTCAGATAAAGCGGCGCTGCTGACTGCCGTCGGGGTGACACTTACCGTAATGGTTGTCTATTTTCCGATGGCGTTCCTCGGCACGGGTGTCATCGGACCGGCGGACATTGCTTACGGCGCATACCCATGGAGGGCCGACTACTATAGCCCCAATCAAGCTGTATTGTCGGATGAAGCGGACCTCTTCATTCCAATGGTCGCCTCAGCTCATGCCTACCTCCGAAATGGCGATCTGCCGCTGTTCATGCCGGATCACCTGAATGGTATTCCGGTACAGTTTGTCGCAAATAGCGATGTCAATTCCATTCCACTAATGCTGAGCACGCTGACGTTCGGTGTTCCGATCGGAATCAACGTCTGGTTAATCGGTCGGGCCCTGTTTGCCGCTTACTGTACATTTCAGCTGCTTAGAGTCTGGAAACTCGGCCGAGAGGCCGCAATTGTCGGCACGATCACTTTCATGTTCAGCAGTTTTGCCGTTCAGCGATTTGTGCAGTCGTTCTTTCTGATTTACGCGCTCATACCAGTTCTATTATACGGAATCGAGAGGATCCTGCAGAACCGGAGTAAGGCGTGGTGTCTGGGACTGCCACTGGCTGGCTACATGCTGGTTTCGGCCGGATATCCGCATATGAGTATTGTGGTTGCTCTCTTCGTTTCCGGCTACACATTGCTGCGGCTGATGGAGCGCCGCTGCCTCACTGATGTTTACATTCTCAGCGGAATCGTAGTCCTGACAGTGGCGATGGCGATGCCCGTGCTGCTGGCAACTTACGACTACTTTTATGGTGGGTTCGATTGGACATATCGTGCAAATCGGTGGACCAATCGGCTACAGTCAGAGTCACTTGTTTCGCTGGCAGTTCCTGAAGTGCTCTTGAACCGCAGGTCAAGTGACAGCTGGATTCGGAATGCTACATACATTGGCGTTCTTCCATTGATCATGGCCTGCGTTTCCATCTTCCTTATCGCCTGGAAGCGCCATTCATTCTGGTATCTCACGGCGGTTGTGTTCGTCTTGCCCCTTGCGCTTTACAACCTGTCCGGCTTCAACCAGTACGTGTGGAAGCGTCTTCCGGTACTTGGCAGTGTGGCGCCAAATACGTTGATCCTGCTGTGGATGGCCAGCATGAGCTTGATGTCAGCTTTTGGCGTAGACGCCTGGCTAAGTGCCGACTGCGGCACGAAACGTCGTGTGGCCACGCTGGCGGCATTGGTTGTCGCACTAGTCGGGTTCGGCGTGTTTGCCTGGCCGGTCGTGGCGGCAGCTGCAGAAATAGAGTCAAAGGTGGCCGTGGTCGCCTGTGTGCGGGCTCTTGTCGTAGTTTTCGTCGTGGGTGTAATGGCCTGGAGCATTCGTCGAGGTCAATCCGGGACGCGCTGGCTTGCACCGGCTTCGGTTGTTGTCGTACTGGTCGACCTTGGTGCAATGGGGTATGACTGGAATGACACGACGCCTGTGAGCCGCTTCTACCCGGAAACGGCAGGCGTGAAATACCTGTTAGAGCACCAGGGTGATTGCAAGGTGCTTCCAACGGGAACTGCTCTGCACAGTCGAATGGCGTCAGCTGTGGGTATTCGAGCGTTGGGAGTCCGCGGCTTTCCGTCCAGCCGTATCAAGCAATTGTACCAGGCGATTTCAGACGACGCCTTTCGCGTTCATCCAACGCAGACGCTTCTATCAGTCGCTCACCCGGATCATGGTGGAGTCCGTCTGAATGCGCCGCTGATCGACTCGCTGGGAATTCGCTACGTTGCTACTCCACCTGACGCAGTACTCTGGGGCGATCGGTCCAGTGAACTGCAGGGATACTCACTTGTGTATGACGACGATATCCGCATCTGGGAGAACAGCGAAGCCCTGGAACGAGGCTACATAGTGCCGCGAGTCAGCGTCACGAGTAATTCGATCGAACGACTCATTGACCCTTCCGTGAGGGCCGCGAACCAAGCGTTTATTGATGACTCGGATTCAAGTGATAGTGCACTTCTCGAATTGGTCGAGAAGAATGGACTTCCTCTCGACGGTAGTGTGACTCCCGTTGAATTGGGTGGTTACAGGCAGCAGTTCGATGTAACGGCGTCCCGTCCTGCAATGCTCGTGGTCTCCGACAATTTCCATAGCGGTTGGGTGGCCAGGATTGGATCGGTGAAAGTCCCGCTTTGGCGAGTTAATGGAAACATGCGCGGCCTGCCTGTTCCTAGGGGTGCCTCAGAAGTGACACTCACGTATGAACCGGCTGGTTTGTGGCCGGCGATGTATTTGTCGTCGAGCGTCGCGGGCGGGCTATTGTTCACTCTCATAGGTCGCGCAATGATGTGGTTTCTACAAAGGCAGAGGGCTCAGGCTGAACCAGTTCATTTGAGTGTCTCTGCAACTGGCGCGGACGTTCCGTCACATGCACTCGCGTCGAGGCAAACGGAGTTGAGCCGCAGACGGGCGGGCTAATTCGCTTCCGCCTCTCTCTATTCGGCTCGCTGCCACTATTCGGCTCGCTGATTGAAAGGCCGTGCGTCTTCATGTATTAATAGGCAGCGCGTCAATAGTGTTCAATTGACGGAGGGCTGCTGAGACGCTGGTTACGTGTTTGCCCAATGCCAACGACCGTAGCGCCGGGATCCGATCGACAAGGAGGCTGGCTAACAGCTTTCCGAACATCCGGCAAGGTATTCCTTGTCGGTATTGTGCTAGTGTTTGTGGTTCGGCACGTCATGGGATTTGGAGTAACAGCCGGCTCTATTGCCAACACCTGTCATGCCGCGCCAGGGTGGCTGCTTCTCGCGGCCATTCTTTATGTTCTGAGCTGGTTGCCCGCGGCAGCGTTGTGGAAAACGATGCTGACCCCATGCAATGTACGTGTTCCATTGTCGGCACTGTTCACCGCAGCGCTTTGCGGGCTGATTGGTAAGTACACGCCGGGAAAGGCGGGGTCACTGCTAATTCGGGCGATGATGCTCAAGAGGTATGCGATCAAGATGCCGGTGTCAATTGTGACAGCTCTTTGTGAGACAGTAATCCTGCTGGCATCTGGTCTGGTCATTGCTGTGGGCCTGCTGCCCGTGACTGTCTCACTGGACCGTGTCAGGGAGAGTGTTCATGGACCTGCCTTTGTAATGCAGTGGGCGACATGGCTGTGGATGCGGCCTGTTCTGACCATCGGAGCCGCTGCCGTCGGTGTCATCATTGCTGTCAGGTACGCCGTACCACATTTACTGGCTCGCGTTCTTCGATCACGAGTTAATCAGACATGGGACAGCGAGCCGTTTGGTCGGCTCATTGGTAACTGGCGATTCTGTTTCGTCAGTTGCGGTACAGCCGCGTTATTCTGGGGGCTGGAGGGCGTGAGTCTGACGTGTGTGCTGCAGGCGACCGGATATGAGTCTTTCGACGTTGCGACAACCATCGCTTGCGTCGGGGCCTGCTCGTTGGCCAGCAGCATTGGATGCTTTGCAGTATTCACGCCGGGTGGGCTTGGAGTGCGCGAGTGGATTCTGATTGAGTCGCTGCTGTGTCTGCCTGGAATGTCTGCAGAGTCGGCTGTTGCTGCCAGTATTCTACTACGAGTCGTATGGTTGTTGGCTGAAGTAACAACTGGTGGCGTTCTGTATGTTATTGTCTTTCGGAGAGGATCGCCGCGTATTCCAGATGCAGTTGCGACGCCGGACAGACGCCAGGCAGCATGAGGAAAACGTAGCAATCCAGCACTCTTTGAGTTTATAGACTGCCTCGTTCGTGTGTCAGGCCGCTTTCGCAGGATCAGAACTGAATTCCTCGGATCACTGTAACCCGCGATAGTCGCGGTAAGCTTCTGCTGGCGCGACAGAGAGACGAAACGCGGTGAATCGCGTTTGAGGCATGGCGTTCTCTGATATCCTCAATTCGGTCCGTGTTATTTTCAATGTGTCCGGCGCCGGTCACGTAGGAACGCAGACGGCAATGTCCCTACAGTCTGCACCAGTAGTGCGGCGATGCGACGCCATCGCGACTCGCCAGGCATTACGCACCGCCGATACCAGGTAATCGCACGCCAGGCTCGGCTAGTCGTTATTTCCGTCAGTTGGGCATTGAACTTCCGATGATTCGCAGCGAGTTCATCTTGATCAGCTCTCGTGAGTTCCTCAGTGTGCCGGGTTTGAGTGGCGTTGAACTGATCGACTGACACCGGTTGGAACAGTGCCGAGAGATAACTCAACTGCTCTCTGGCCGAATCGAGCTTCGTCAAGTCCGAACTCCGGGATGGACTTGCCATGGCAGTCAACGCATCCCACGTCTGCGAAAGGAGCACTCGCAGCGGCGAAGGGAATTCGGAAACATTAGTCCTCGCCTCAGAGTCATGGTGTCGAAGTGAAGAGCATGGAACGATCACCATCCGTGGCGCAATCAACCGGCTACGACTCTTCTCGAAGCCGGTCCGTGGCAGTTCTGGAGTAGCACCGCGGCTGTCTGGGCGCTGGCGGTACTCAACGACGCGCGTCTTTTACTAGTTCCCGGCCACTCGCTGGAAGACCGACCTGCGACCGCCGTGGGAAGAACCGCGTTGACGCATTTGAAACCAGTCGCTTACAAGTCGCGCCTCTCGCGGTTCACACTACATTCTGGTTCAATTCACACCGGCACTGTTGGCATGGTGGTTGGTTTTTCTCAACCATACCAACGCGGAATTGCCCGGTTAACATTGCCGTGAAGGAACCGGATTAAGCAAACACTCATGGATGAGCTTAGATGCCACGGACGAATCATCACGCTGAATCGGAACTGACTGACCGCATATCGGCCCCACAGGAGCCGGGACGGGCCTCTCCATCCGAGGTAATCAACGCGAACCTGCGGCGACCGCACAGGCCCCTCGGTCACGGGTTCTCCTTTCATTCCGCAATGGATGTTCTGCTTCCGCACCTTTCGCGGCGCCGGCTCATTGCTCGCACACTCTATTACGGCTTATGGCGATCAAGAGTCGCAAGCTTCCGATCGCGACTAACGCAGGCTTTGCGTCGTGTAACACTGGTGATGACGGAACAGCCTCGCACGATTGACCGAACGCCGTGGGCGTCACCTGATGCTGCAGACGCCGCGGATGACCGGAGCGTCGAAGTCATCATTGTTACCTACAACTCCGAAGAAATCATCGAAAGCTGTATTCGATCGGCGTTCAATGCGAACCACGAGAGGTTTCGCCTCAAAGTAACGGTCGTCGACAACGCTTCGAGTGATGGGACGACGGCGGTTCTTGAGGGTCTGGCCGAGGAGTTCGCCGACCTCCAGGTACTGTCTAACCGGCGCAATGTTGGGTTTGGCCGGGCAATCAATGGTGCCGCCCGGATGACCAGTGCGGATTTCATCTTCTGTCTCAATCCGGACGCAACTCTCAAGCCCAATACGCTTGACACTGTTCTTTCGGATGCCACGTCCTCGATGTCAGTCGGTTTTCGCATGTGGGAATGTCGGCAGACTCCCTACGAGCATCCAAAGCTATACGACCCCGTCACGCGAGAAACGGAATGGGCCTCGGGAGCCTGTCTCCTGGCTCATACGGGAACGTTTCTGGATGTGGGCGGCTTCGACGGGAACATCTTTCTGTACGCTGAGGACGTGGAATTGTCGTGGCGCGTCCGAGCCAGTGGGTTTCGAATCCGATACGTTCCCAACGCAACACTTGTGCATTGCACTTATGAGGGAGCTGGCGACACCAAGCCGTCACAGTTCTACAACAGCCTGGTCTCCAACCTGATACTTCGCCTCAAGTACGGAAGCCTGTCGGAACTCACTCTGTTTGCTTTGGGGCTCATAACGCAAATGCTATGCCCTCCTCAGCTCCCGTCTCCACGCTGGAATATGCTGAAACACTTTGGTCTGGCCGTTCCGAATCTCGCTCTTGCGTCATGGACGCGAATCCGTAAGTTGCTGCTGCGGAATCCATCGGTCGCCCGATTTGTTGGATTCGACTACGAGCTGTCGCGGACTGGCTCTTTCTATCACGTGACGGACTTCAGGGACGGACCACTAGTCTCGGTTGTCATTCGAACCATGGACCGGCCGCAATACCTGCGCGAAGCGCTGCAATCTATCGCCAATCAGACCTACACAAACATTGAGGTCGTGGTCGTCGAAGACGGGCCTGCAAAGTCGCAGCACATCGTCAACGAGTTTCCGCAGCTCACGATTCACTATTTCGCCACCGGTATCAGATCCGGACGGTGCCGCGCCGGCAACGCCGGTTTGACAAAGGCCAATGGAAGGTATATCTGCTTCCTCGACGACGACGATCTTTTTTACGCGGACCATTTCGAGACGCTGGTCCACGTACTGCAGAACTCTCCGAACCGGGCCGCCTACAGTTGCGGTCTTGAAGTGGCAACCGAAGTCCTTTCCGACGAGCCCTTTCAGTATCGCGAAACGCGACATGAAGTGATCCATCAGCACGAATACGATCAGAAACGGCTACGCAAGAAGAACCTGATGCCAATCAACACCGTCCTCTTTGAACGAAGCTGCTACGAAGAGGCCGGTGGCTTCGATGAAAACTTAGGTTTGCTCGAAGACTGGAACCTGTGGGTGCGTTACTCGGCACTGACTGATTTTACATTCGTCAGGAAAACGACCTGTCTGTATCGCGTGCCAGCCGACTCAGGCATTAGCAAATTGAGGTATCAACAACTGACAGCCGCCTACGATGAGGTATGCCTCGCAAATGCTGCCACACTGGATCAGCTGCAGTCAGTGCGGGAGCGGGTCGCTGCCTGATGCTCCGTCGAAACTCGTCACCGCACAGGATCGAGAAAGGTCTGCCGATCCGGGACTGCTCGCAGCGCTGGTGAGGATTTCGCGGTGACAGACAACCGATTGTCTGCGCAGCGGCACCAAACAAAGCATTGCCAATCTGGAAGACGTTGCCGCGCAGGCTGGACTGCCCCGGTAGTGGAGTCCACTTACCAGTTGAAGGACTCGACGACCTCAGCTCCTTTGTCGCACCCTTCTGCCATGAAAGAAATGCACAATGACGGACAAACGTGTACTCTCGGAATTCGTAACCGGAGCGCCGCCCTGAATCAGTGGCCCGTGCCAGAATAGCGCATCTCCGGCCCTGCTGTTCTTGTCCAAGTGGAATGCCCGACACACTCCGCAAGCCTCTTGAACAGACTCTACTGCCCCCATACACGTCGCCGGACAAATCGCGGCTACTCGTGAGGCGAAATCCAGACTGAATCCCAAAGGCTGAGCCGAATTGCAAACCTCGGTTTCCTGAAAAACATCGCCGGCCCGACAAGCGTGCATAGCGCTGAACGAAAACGACTAATCTGCGTTAGCAATTCAGCTCTCTTTGAATGTACAGGCTGCCTCCTGCATTCTTAGCGCACAAAGGCATTTGTTCTTCAATAAGGTCGCCAAACATAAGGTGAACGTAGGTGTTGAAGAAGTGAATACGCCAATCGGAGTTGTAAGACAGAAATGCTCGGAGGAAGTAATTCTCATTCCAGTACCGACCTTCCTTCAGCCACGCGCTAGGATATTCGAACGGATAGAACACGTCATGAAAGTGCACGAATACACCCGGTTTCAAATGTGGCAAGATGTCAAACATCAGGCGTTGCAGGTCACTGCCACATTTGACGACATGACTTGAGTCAATATATAACAAATCGCCCGATTCCAGAGATAGTATCGTCTCGGCTGGCACGTCCTGAATCTTCCTATCGATTATTCGGACCTGTTCTTTGTCGCTTCCCCTCAACAAAGCCATCAGGCGATCCGGGTAGGGCTCAATGAACGTAATCTCTGGTCTCTCCGCAAAGAAGCCATCAACAGTGTCAAGCATGACAGCGGATGAAAATCCGGACCCGACCTCAATGATTCTCCTGGGTTTTTGGTGCCTTAGGAAGCTGTAGAGAAAAATGGCGTCGGAATAGGAAAACCAGTCATTGGCGTAATAGTATCTGGCGCCGGCTGTTTGCTTTTCCGGGAATGGAATATCTGCGTAAAGGGTGACGTAGTCGTTCAACACTTCACGTTGACCTTGCGCATTCAGTCTGATTCCCGGTAGTTCACTGCTGAATGGCCTTTCGAGGTTGATATGTGCAAGAACGTCATCCTCTGATGGGATGGGAGAGTAGTAGTGACCGGCCGGGAATAAGCCGTGTTGACTCTCCGGAGGGTCTCGTCTCAGCTGCTTCCGAAGGTTTTGAATCGTTCGGTTCATAATGCCAAGCCTTCAATGGAGTCAGTGATTTCGGGAACGTTCCCAGCAGGAACTCTTCGCCAAGTCGGTTGTCTCACGCCGCCTTTTGCCTGCGGAATGGTGATGCGTCTCTGTATCTGGCAATCAGTTCCGATGGGTCTCCGTCGGCGACCACGTAACCATCGTCCAGCCAGATCACTCGCGTGCTTAAGCGTTCGACCAGTGTGAGATCATGCGAAACCATGAGAATCGTTGATGCGCTGCTCATGAACTCATCCAGACGCTGGTTTGCTTTTGCCATAAAGTTGAGGTCGCCACCCACCAGGGATTCATCAAGGAGGAGGATGTCCGGGGCCTCTGATGTCAGCGTTGAGAACGCCAGTCGGGTCGTCATCCCGAGTGAGTAGTACTTGACTGGTACATCTGCGTAATCCGACAATTCCGCGAATTCAAGGATCTCGTCGACTCGTCCTAGTGCAACCGGAGGCGGAATTCGCATGAGCGCGCTCGCCTGAATGATGTTCTCCCGTCCTGTGAGTTCCGGATTGAAACTCCCGGCTGCTTGCAGCAGGGGGAGAATGCGGCCCGTACATCGGATTGACCCGCTGGTCGGCCTGTAGATTCCCGCGATGGTTCGCAGCAACGTGCTCTTACCGGCACCATTGTGGCCCAGGAACGAGACTCGTTCACCATGCGTGATGCGAAAGCTGACTTTTTTCAGCGCGGGAACAACCTTGCGTTCCTGTCGCAGCGTGTGTTTTCTGGTGATGTTGAGGATCGTCTCTTTGAGCGTCCGGTGGCGTTCAGAATACACCTCGAAATCCAGACAGACGTCCTTGGCCACGATGTCTGACATGCACACGCCCCGGTAGTGTTGTTCAGCGGGAACAGCAGATGCTGCTACATCCGGAAGACCAGTTTTGATTCGTATCGATCGAACACGGCCAGGGACACGCTGGCGGTCAGCAGGGTGATCACAGTCGCTGTCAGAAGGACGTTCGACGCAGGCCATTCGGCGCGGGCAATCGGTGCGTCAAAGAGTTCGAGGAAGTAGTACATCGGGTTCATCGTCAGAACCCATCGATGATTCTCTGGAAAGCTCTCCGCGGGGATGATCACCGGAGAAATGTACATCCAGGCCCTCATTGCCACGTCGACCAGATGCTGCATGTCCCGGAAGTGCACCGCCAGGACCGACATGATGATGGAGAGACTCATTGAGAAGAGAAGCAAGAGAAGCATCGATAACGGCAGGATCATCACGGACGGCGTCAATCGGAACCCGATGAAGTATGCAATGACGCTCAGACCACAGAGCGCAAACAGGTACTCGCAAAAGGAATACAGGGTGTTTCGAACCGGAAAAATCAGCAGCGGTGTTTTCCAGTTCAAAGTAATACTGGCCGACGAGATCAGGGAGTTGCATCCTCCGATCTGTGAAGTGTGGAAGAATTGCCAGGGCAGCAGCGCGGCGAACAGATGCAGCGGATATCGGTTTGAAAAAATGAATGTGAACGCCACGGTCATGACAACAAGCGTCATCAGGGGATTCAGCATCGCCCACAGGTATCCGAGCAGCGAACCTCGGTACTTGAGCCTGAGATCCTGCTTCACGAATGCAAACAAGAGCGACTTATCCTGAACAAGCTCGCGCACGTGAAGAAGTGGGGTCATGGGTTGAAGACTCGTCGATTGCCGGATTTGGTTGGTCAATGACTGGGAAGAGATTCCGTCGCTTTGTGGCGGCGTCGATCCAAAGAATGCATGCGAGCCTGAACGAGGTGGGCGAGGGTGGCAGGGATCGACGTCGCGATTGCCTCGCGGCCCTCGCGCGGCTTATACGGAGACGGCGACTTTCGGGTCAATACGGGTCGCTGCGTGCATATCCGAGGGAAATCGGAGTCGCAGTCCAGCGCTGACAGTGCGCGGTTTCGGAACTCCAGTACTCGACGTGAACGAACTGGCGGAATGACGTTTCGCCAGCCAGGCATGTTCAGCGCAGGATAGTCCTGGCTTCAGACGGTCTGGACAGTGAGGTGCCAGCGGCTGTTGTGTGGACGAAGACGAGTTCGGTCTCAGCCACGTTCGCATCGCCGCTGATCAACTGGCCGTTTGCGTTGAACGTCACCGTTTGGTGGTCGCGGAGGCAGACGGCGGTCCATGCGGGCTTGCCTGCACTCGCATTCCAGCAGCGGATCGTGTTGTCGGTGGCTGCCGACACGACAAGATCGGAACTCGGATTCCAGGCGGTGTGTGAGACCGTGTCGTGATGCCCCGACATCACGCTCTGCAAAGTTCCATCCGGAGCGAATATGTAGACGGCTTTGTCTGAGCCTCCGGTGACGAACTGCGTGCCTGCGCCATTCCAGTGTGGTGAATGGAAACCGAATCCCCAGCCCCTGACCAGGTTGCGTCCTTTGCCGTCCGCGGACCAGAGTTGCACGAGATTACTGCTGTTGCGATCCGCGACCAGTAACTGGCCGGCAGAGTTCCAGTGCGGAGACGTCGCATTCACTGATGGACCTTCAGCAACTGGTCCCGGACTTCCATCGGGTTTGAAGAACTGGATTCCGTTGCTGCCCAGCGCGACAAGCTGGCTGCCGTCCCGGTTCCACGACACGCCGTTCAGTTCTCCGTCATATTTCATCTTTGCCAGAGTCGTGCCGACACGATTCCCGTCTGGTTTGCACAACTCGATATCGCCGGGTTTTGCGGCAGAGGCAATCAATCCCGACCTGGGGTTCCATTCCACGTCGATCGGCTCTTCGGCAAAGTGGCCCGTCACGCCCTTGTCCCGCGGCTCTTCTTCGGCAAGCCACAATCGGACGGATCCATCACTACCCGAAGTGCCGATGCGCTTCCCGTCGTGACTCCAATCGATGTCTGTCAGCCAGCGCTTGTAGCCGAACAATCGGCTGGCGAGCGTCCCGTCGGCAGTCCAGATATTGAAAGCGGGGTCTCCGCCAGCCGTTGCCAGGCGAGCTGAATCCGGACTCCACGCGATCCCGCATATGGCGCCGGCTTCATGGGCCTTCATAGGCGATGACTGAATGCCTTCGGCCGTCCATGTTCCGACGCGACCCTTCGTGTCGGAACCGCGCCCACCGACAGCGATTCGGCTGCCGTCGGGACTCCATTTCATTTCCGTTGGATAGGCACTGTGCCCGTGCAGCACGGGACCAGCTTTCCCTTCACTGGACCAAAGCCGCAACGTGCTGTCGTTGCTGTCACCTGATGCAAGCCACTTTCCATCAGCACTCCAGGCCACGGAGATGACTGCGTCCGCGTGTCCCTTGAGAACTGCGTCGACGTCACCGCCGCGAGACCACAGACGGACGGTCGAATCCCATGCCCCGGACGCGAGCTGATTGCCGTTGGCATTCCACGCGATCGAAGCAACCACTCGTTCGTGTCCCTCAAGAGTGTGCAATTTCTTTCCACCGACCGACCAGATTTCGATGTCATTCTTACTTCCGGCGAGGGCCACGATGTCACCTTCCGGATTCCAGGCAACGGATTGGACGGGTGCACCAAATGTAAATGTCGCCAGTCGTCCGCCTGTGGCTCTCCAAATGGAAGCGGCGCGGTTCAGTTCGCCGACAATCAGCTTTGTGCCGTCGGGACTCCAGGCGACGGATGACAACCAGTGAGTGCTCTCGGCAACGGTCGCGTTCGCTGAACCATCGACGTTCCACGTCCTGATGCCGCCGTGGTAGCCCACCGACGCGACGCGATCGCCACTGGGGCTCCACCGCACGGCAGCGACCGGACTCTTATGAGCCTGCATCACCGGTCCGGGCACTCCGTTTTCATCCCAGTAGCGAACAGTGCCGTCGTAGCCGCCGGTTGCGAGCGTCTCGCCGTCCGGACTCCACGCCAGTGGCTGTCCCCAGTCGCGAACTGTGTGATCGGTCAGAATGCGCACGAGCCGCATGTCGGGAACTTCGTAGATACGCACCGAGCCGCAGTCCACAAACGCGACGCGATCGCCGTCAGGACTCCAGTTGATTGCGACGATCCGACCGCGCGGAGCGACTGTTTCCAGTGTCCAGCGTTCGCCCGTACTGCTTTCTGTCTGGACGACACCGTTCGTCGACGGCCAGTGGGGCGTCACCGTCCGACCTCGGGACGGGATCGCTCGATTCAGCGGGACGAGACCGAATTGCCAGTTCTGCAGACCAGCTTCGATGTTCGAGCCGACCTTCGACTGCGGCACTGGTTTCTTCGGGAGTGACCAGACGCGCACACGCCGATCTTCACCCGCAGATGCCAGGTGTTTTCCATCAGGCGAAAAAGCAAGCGACATGGCTGCGGCCGTGTGCGCTTTCAGGATTCCCCACGAGGTTCCCTGCTCAACATCCCACAGCCTTATCACACCATCGGCACCCGCCGACGCCAGCAGCTTGCCGTCGGGCGAGAACGTCACGTAATTCAGATGAGCATCGGCTGATCGCCTGACGAAGGATTCAAGACTGCGCAACCGATCGATGTGGTTCCGGGCCACCGGCGGAGCCGCGAATGTCCTCAGCAGTTTGCCCGTCTTCGCGTCCCAAAGTAGAGACGATCCATCCCACGACGCAGTTGCGATCAGTTCGCCATTGGGAGACACCGCGACCCATTGTTGAAATGTCGGCGCCTTGTCGAATGTCCTGATAAGTTCGCCAGATTCCGCGTCCCAGAGCTTGACGGGTTGAGTCACACTCGACGTTGCCAGCATCGAGCCGTCCTGTGTGAAGCGAATCCCACTCACCTGGCTCGAGTTGCTGGCCGAGAATTTCTCCTTGCCGGTCGCCGCATCCCAGACCTGAACCTTGCCGTCTTTCGTTCCAGAAGCCACGTGCCGACTGTCCGGAGAAAAGGTCACCGACCAGACCTCGTGTTCAGACGCCTTGATGCTTGCGACACGTTCATGCGACTGCACGTTCCAGATCCTGACCGACCCATTGTCGCAGCCAGCGACAACAAGCTGGTTGTCGGGTGAGATTGCGACCGACCACACCTGTCGACCGTCGCACTTCAGCGACGCGAGTTGTTTTCCAGTCGCGGCGTTCCACAACCGCACGGTGTCGTCTGAGCCACCCGACGCGATCAGTTTGCCGTCGCTCGACCACGCCACAGCATTGGCCTTGCTGGTGTGTCCGATGAATTCGCGTGAGGACTGCTGTGCCTGAGCATCCGCGTCTGTCGATTTCGGATCGCGCGGCGTTCCGGGGCTCTTTTTCGCCGTTGGATCGGTCTTGTCTTGCGATTGTGGAGATCGCACCACGCTGAGGCTGAATGTTGTCACACCCAGTTCACGACAGAGATCGATGAGCTTAACGAGATTCTCATGTTTCGTTTCTTCGTCCGCCTGAATGCTGACTGCCGGTTTGGTGTCACCATCGCGGACGAGTTTTAATAACTGTTTGAGGATTGGCTTGAGTTGATCCCCGGCGACTTTCCGACCGAGGACAAGCACTTTGCCATCGGCATCCAACTGCAGGCGAATCGGCTGCGGTTCGTCGGGCTTGTCATCTTCCGAAAATGTCAGCGCCGCACCGGGCACGAACACGGCGACAAGCACGAGCAACAGCAACGAGAGCGTGTGAGCCAGGTGCCGACACGTCAGTCGCACCATTAACGCGACCAGCAGAACTACGATCGTGACCTGCCAGATTTGAGTCCACGCGGCAGTTGCTAACGCATCATCGAAGAGTTCAGAAAAGGTGCCTGTCATTTCGTACGCCCCTTTTTCTTTCGGTCAGACTGCCCGCCCGCCGACTGGTTGCGTGCCTTGAGCCCATCGAGTGACTGTTGCAACTGATCGATTTCGGCATCGGTCAGCCCGCGAGCATCAATCAGATGCTGAAACAGCGGCAGCGCCTCTCCGTCGAACAACTGCTCGATGAAGTCGTCTGTGACTTCGCTGACGACGGCATCCGGCTCAACCGCCGGGAGGTAGATATTGTTGCGGCCCTGCTTCCGGGTTTTGAGATAGCCCTTGTCCTTCAGACGCCGCAGGTAAGTCTGGACAGTCCAGAAGTCGATGCCACGTTCTGCCGGCAACGCATCCGCAACCTGCCGCACGGTGGCCTCACCCAGATCCCACACGACCCGGGCAATCTCCAGCTCTGATCTCGCCAGCGTTCGCTTCGCCATTGTCATCCACTCGTTCGGATCGCTCTGTAACGTACAATTGGACGTAACAATGACGTTCAATTGTACGTCGTCAACTGCAATCATCGAAAAACGGACGATCAGGGAGTGGATGCGGGGACGTCCGATCGCTGGACCTGGACGTCAGAAAGCTGGACGGCCCTGGAGCCGTTTCAGCGCTTGCGGCGGGCGCTGATTGGGGATGGACAACAGCGGAAAGCCGTCCTGGCTGAGAATGCCGCTCACCTGCGAAGTAATCGATTCACAGGGTGTCACACCGTCCTGAAAGCAAGGTCTGTTGAAAGACCAGATTCAGGCGACTTCGAGCATGGCCGGCCGGGCAACGCGGTTAAGGACTTCCGTAGTTGCGTTCGCCAGAACGCGGGTGTTCTGGAGCGTCCGGTCCGCGTTCTGGCGAACGCAGCTACATTAAACGGTCCAGCGACTGGAAGTTTCCTGGCCGTCAGTCGTGTTCCCGCGCGGACAGGGTCTCGCGCGGGCCGATCGAGGTGCGGGTAGAAAACCACCGCAACATCTGAGGCTATTGCCCCGCGGACTCGCCTGAGACCGTTTGCCCGGAGTCCGCCTGTGATCGTTCTCGCTGGATCGCGTCGTAAACTTCCTGACGATGCACGGGCACTTCCTTAGGTGCGTCGATACCCAGGCGGACTTTGTCCCCTCGAATATCGACGATTGTGATGACGATATTATCGCCAATTATGATGCTCTCATCTCGCTGTCGTGACAGGACCAGCATCCAAAGACTCCTTTCCTGATGGCCGGGAGTGGAACGGTCAGGTGTTCCCGGACCGGATCAGGTTCTCGTGCGGACACACATGGGTCGTTGGTTATTCAGCAACCGAAATGCCCGCACACCTGGGGATGGTGGGGTATCGACCAGGAAAACGACCTGACGCTGGGCCGTTCGGTCGAAATCCGCAACAGATGACCGAACGACGTCCGACTGTTCCGATTGTGCGGAGCGCACGGAATGTGCGTCCGACTATGATCGCAGGAGCGTGACTCGGTCTGGTCAGCGACTTGAGCCGAATTCGCGATTTCGACTCCGACGATGTGCGGCGGGTCCGGTGATGAGGCCAGGTTGCGACGCCGGCTTTTCCGTCGTGTCTGGTTCGACTGCGGTAATGGTGGCAGAATGCATAGTCATGTCCGATTCGCAATCTCGTAACACCGTTGATGACCAGTCGCGTAATAACGGTCTGGAAGAACTGCTCCGCCGCGCTCGTGATGGTGACGAGGATGCCCGCAACGATCTGTTTCAGACGTGTCGAGCGTACGTGGGTTTCCTGGCCCGTTCACATGTCGAGAGCTGGATTCAGTCCAAAGTCGACGCGTCGGATCTGATCCAGCAGACGTTGCTGGAAGCGCATCAGGCGTTCCCTCGATTCACCGGCCAGAGCGAAGGCGAGTGGCTGGCCTGGCTGAAGCAGATTCTGAAGCACAACGCGACTGACTACGTACGCCGGTACGGAGCTCAGAAACGACGCGCCAGGCTGGAGGTCGCCCTTGGGGGCGGAGATCAGTCCAGTCTGTTTCGTGCCGCTCCGGAACTGGCTGCGAGGATCGATACACCCAGCGCCATTGTGAACCGCCGCGAGGAAGAAGTTCTGGTGGCCAATGCACTGGAGACTCTGCCTGACGACTACCAGGAAGTCATCGTTCTGCGGAATCTACAGCGGTTACCCTTCGATGAGGTCGCCGAGCGGATGGGACGTTCACGGCCGGCCACTCAGATGTTGTGGATGCGGGCGCTACGAAAGCTGCAAAGTGTTCTGGGACAGCAAAGCAATGCGCTGATTGAATGACAGGCGGGCCCGAGGGGTGCAGGATTATGGCTCACACTGATGATGACACGATTGACGAACGGAGTACGGACCACCCCCAGTCCGTTGATGATGAGCCGACGATTGGACCGGCCCGTAACACGTCGGAATCAGGCGATCTGGATGCGACTCAGGTTATTCCTCCGACAGCGGACGACAGGGCACAACAGTTCGCGGGGGAAAGTTCTGATGCGTTCGAGCCAACACTGATGGTTCGCGCCGACGCGGCCAGTACGGTCGATGGCGTGAATGGTGTCGCACCGGACCCGACCGACGACGCCACACTGGCAGACGATGATCATCGGGAAAGTATGCCCGACGCGACGATCCCGTTGGATTCGACCGGGGCACCAGGAAGCACCGACGACGCGGCGTTTGGTGAAGCCACGGTGGTGGACGATCGTCTGCGGGAGAATGTACCAGAGGCGACGGTGATGATGACGCCCCAGTCACTCGGGGTGTCAGAAGATACCGGTGCTGTGACGCCCGGCGACGCGGGTCCCGAAGTCAATGACAGTGACCACGGCCCGCCGGACGCGTCGACGGATGAGTCTGACGCGTCTTCGCAAGCGGACTCGTCGCAGCCTGGCGAAGCCACCATCGCGGAAAATGCCAGCGATAAGGAAGGGTCGGGCTCGGAAAAAAGACGGTCTTCACAGTCTTCAAGTCGTACTTCAGACACGGTGGACCCGTCGCACGATCATTCGGTCGAGCGATACCGCTTTATCGAAGAGATCGGACGCGGCGGCATGGGCAGGATCATGCGTGCGGAGGACCCACAACTGCATCGTGAGGTCGCGTGCAAACTCCTGCTCAAGACGGATCGCGCTGGAACGGTCATGCGGGAACGCTTTGTCGAGGAAGCTCAAATCACCGGGCAACTGGAGCATCCCGGTGTGGTCCCGGTCCACGAAGTAGGGAAAGACAGCAACGGGAATCCCTACTACACGATGAAGCTCATACACGGCACCAGTCTGAAGCAGGTGATCCGCGAGTTTCATGAACAGCCATTGAACAGCAGCAGTCGGCGTCTGCTGTTCGCGCGTTTGCTGCAAAGGTTCGTTGATGTCTGCAATACCGTGGCGTTCGCACATCAGCGAGGAGTGCTGCATCGCGACCTGAAACCCGACAACGTCATGCTGGGTGACTTTGGAGAAACTCTGGTTGTGGACTGGGGTCTGGCCAAAGTGGTCGGCTCAAAGCTGACAGGCGAGCAGGACGACGACCAGTCGTCACTGCAGGTCACACCGCTGCATACGCTGTTTGGTCGCGACGACGACACCAATTCCCTGTCGGCCAGTCTGTCGTCCCGTGACTCAGTCAGGACAACTGGCTCAGTGCACGATGGCAGTCACAGTGGTGGAAGCCACGCTGTCCAGACGGACGCTCGAACTCGTGGTACCGACACGCTGGCCGGTGAGATCCTGGGCACGTTGAAATACATGTCACCGGAACAGTCCCAGGGCCGGCACGCCGAACTGGACGTCCGGTCCGATGTCTATTCGCTGGGCGCGATTCTGTACGACATTCTGACGGGCAAGCGGACAATGAAAGACCAGCGCAAGCTGGCGCATGCGCTGAAAGCAATTCGGAAGGGCGAAATCAAATCGGCCCGAGAAATCGCTCCGTGGATACCGCGTTCACTGGACGCTGTCTGTATGACCGCCCTGGCAACTGACCGCGAGGACCGTTACGCGTCCGCACTCCTGCTTGGCGCCGACATTGAAGCGTGGCTCGCGGACGAACCGGTCAGCGTCTACCGGGAGCCCTGGACGCAACGCGCACTCCGCTGGGCTCGAACACGCCGCTCTCTAGTGGCCGGAACAATCACAGCGGCGTTCGTTCTGATTGCTGGGGCTACGGTGTGGGTTGAGGTACAGGCTCGAGATCTGCTGCAAGTGGAAGACGCCGTGCGCACGGCCCTTGAAGACGCCGATACGGCCCTCGCAGAAGATCAACCGGAAGATGCCCGAAAGCTCCTCTTGCAGGCAGAGAGTATCGTCGGCACAAGAACGGAGCTGGCTGATCTGGCCACATTGATTACACAGCGGCAGCAACAGATCGACCAGATTCAACGTCGTCGTGCCGAAGCCGTTCTCGAGTCGGCCCGTACATTGATCGACGCGGGTGACCTGCAGAAAGCCAGCGACATTCTGATACCCATGGAAGCCGAGCTATCCGGCGCAGCAACCCTCGAGTCAATTGCCGTTGATGTCGCCGAACTTTCGCGGCAGGTTCGGGAACAGATCGATGCCGGTCAAAAGTTGAAGCGGTTCCACGAGCTGGCCGACCTGGCGCGGCAGCACGCCAGTCTGTTTACCGGCGAGCAGATTGCTGCCGACATTCAAAAGGCACGGCAGCACGCAAAGGAAGCGGTCGAGATGTATTCCCTCGACGAGCCGTGGCAATCGCAGCCACCGTATCTGAGTCCGGAAGAGTTGCAGAGTGTTCGACTTACCGGGTTCGAGCTGCTGCTGCTACTGGGTGAAGTCAAACTGGCGGAGGCCTCACTTGAGACTCCACCGGGTGCGGAACCGCAGGCCGCGAACGCTCTTCATGCCGAAGCTGCGCTGAAGTGGATCGAGGCGGCGCATAGTCTTGGATTCCAGACTCGAACACTCGAACTGCGACGTGCCGAGTGTCTCGATCAGCTCGGACGCAACAACGCACGGGACGTCGCCCTGTCCACCGCCGAACAACTCCAGCCGTCCACACGACTCGACTACTTCCTGCAGGGTGAATACGAACGCAAGGCCGGGCGACTCGACAATGCCGTGGCTGCGTATCGTCAGGCATTGCGACGGGATGCAGACGACTTCTGGTCGATGCATTTCCTGGGCATCTGCCTGTACCAGCAGAAGGAAGCAGTCGGTGCGGTGTCTCATTTGACGGCGTGCGTTGCCTATCGGCCCGATTTTGTGTGGACGTATCTGGCACGTGCCCTCGCATTTGCTGAGCTGGAAGACTTCGATTCGGCCTACGCCGATCTGGCAGAGGCGGAAAGAATCGAACCCGACCTGTACGCAATTGGTGTCAATCGCGGTGGTCTGCTGTTAAGGCAGAATCGACTGACGGAAGCCGTCGAGCAGTTCGAACGTTCCGCCAGGCTTGACGATTCCCGCTACGAACCGTGGTTGAACCTGGGCATTGCCCGTCGAGAAATGGCGGTCGTCACGACCACACGGGGAGCCCCAGTCGAAGAAACGGCCGCCATGTACCGGGCGGCGGCACAGGCACTCGAACAGGCCATCCAGCGGGGAGGCGGTTCGCGCGTCTATCGTGTTCTGGGCGATGTGCTTCGACGGACCGGCAACGCGCAACTGGCTCTGCAGCAGTACAGTCTTGCTGCCGGGCAGGAACGTGATCCGGAACGGAAGGCGGATGACATCCGTCAGGCTGGCAGCATCCTGTTGGCGGCCGGTCAACTGGATGAGGCTTTGCAGCAATACCTCGCTGCTTTGGAACTCGATCCCGAAAATGGAGATCTGCAACGTCTGTATGCGGAGACTCTGATCCGGGCTGGGCAGTTCGCAGACGCCATCAAACCGCTGACGCGGGCTCTGGAATTGTCCGGACCAAATGCCGACGTGTACCGCGCCCGTGGCTCTGTCCTCGCACGACTCGGCCGGTATCGCGAAGCGATGGACGATTACACCTTGTCGCTCGGACTCGAGGCAGATTCCGCGAATATGCTAGCTCGTCGAGGCTGGGCTTACATTCTGCGGGGAAACGATCTGGCTCTGGACGATTTCAAACGGGCAGTCGCACTCAATCCCGACAGCGCAGACAGCCATAACGGACTTGGCTACGCGCTGGTTCTGGCGGGACGCGTTGAGGAGGGGGTCGCCAGCGCGCGAACAGCCGTCCGGATTGCGGATGCGCAACTGGCCGTCCAGGGACCACAGGCGTGGCCCCTGCTCTACAACGCGGCAACGGTGCTGGCGCAGGCCAGCGCACACGCCAGCGAAACCGATGCCGACAAATACTCCACCGAAGCCGTCGAGCTACTCCGCCGAGTGATTGGCGTCGCTGGAGCGGACCGGGAACCCGTCGTACGTGGCAATATCGACACGGATCCCGCGCTGAATCCAATCCGCAACCGGGCAGCTTTCCAAAAGGCTTTTCCAGCGGACGATGAAACAAAATGACCGAGAGTGTTCTGCTTGAGGAATAGACTTTCTGCCACGATAGAGTTTGCCGATCCTCGGGCTCGCGTTGAGGGGTTCCTCAACTGCGATTCATGCGGGGTTCCGCCGAATCGCCCCAACGTCCCCCTTTACCAGTGAAGTACTCCGTTAGATTCGGGTAAACTTTGACGTTCGAGTGTGGGCCGCTTCCGAGGACTCGTTTGGAGTTGTCGAACAATGTTATTAACGGGCTTAATGTCTTCTCGCCGCCGGCACAGAAGCCGAGGGTTACGCCGCGATGCCCAAGTGTCCACGGCACCGCATGCGGGACCGAGTTTTCGAGAGATCGAACGCCTGGAATCGCGTCGACTGCTGACCGTGCCAGACGCGGCTCTGTTTCCACTCGACGCAACAGGGTTCGGCCAGGTCAGTGGAGACATCGTCGACGGCACGCAGCCGGAGCTGTTCCGATTCGAGCCAGTCATCGGTGGGCGATATGTCGTCGAGCAGAATTCGAACGGATCCGGTCTGGATAGCTTTCTCCGAGTACTCGATGAAAACTGCGATTTCGTCACGTTGGACGACGATAGTGGTCCCGGTCGGGACAGTCGACTTGAGCTATTCGTGAATGCGGGTGATGTCTTCTTTCTCGAGGCTGGCTCGTTCGGTTCGTCAACGGGTTCGTTTACGCTGACAGCAACTCGCGACGACTTTGACAATTCGCTTTCGACGAACGGCGCGATCATTCTGGATCAGGAAGGCAATGGGTCCATCTTCGGCGAAATCGAGCGAACCGGTGATCGGGATCTCTTCGCGATTACGTCACCGTTAACCGGGACGCTGACGATTCAGCAGAATTCTGCCCCGGGATCCAGTCTGGACCCGGTCCTGTCTGTTTTCGATGACAACGGGCAATTGATTGCACAGAACGACGATTCCGGCTTCGCGGATGGTGATTTCACGCTGAACAGCCGGGTGGACATTCCAGTCGTCGCGAATCAGACGTTGCTCGTTCGAGCGGCCGGGTTCTTTAACAGCACGGGTGACTACGACCTGCTGTTTTCAGCGTCCGATCCCATCGCTGACGACTTCGGCAACACGTTCGCGGATGCCACACCGCTGACGCTCGATGCCACCGGATCCGTTCAGCAGTCTGGAGTAATTGAGCTGGCAAGCGACGTCGATGTATTCAGCGTAGTTGTCCCACCGGACGTCGGCACGCTGACTGTCCGGCAGGTCAGCCCCGACGGCCAACTGGACTCGTTCCTCAGGGCATTCGACTCCCTGGAATCGCTGGTCGCTGAAAACGACGACTCAGGTTTTTCACTCGACAGCCAGGTGGCGATTTCCACGACTCCCGGCGAAACGGTGTTCTTCCAGGCCGGCTCCTTTCCAGGCAGCTTCGGCAGTTACAACCTGCTGATCGAGTCGGGGGGCCAGTTTACTGATGCGGTCGGAAACACAGATGCAACGGCTCAACCGTTCGTACTGAATTCGGCCAATCAGTTTGTCACCTCCAGCGAACTGGAGGTCGCCGGCGACCAGGACGTCTACACAACAACCATCGACGCTGCCGGAATTGTGACAGTGCAGCTGAATGCTATCGGGTCCGGCGGATTTCTGGACACGCTGTTACGGGTGCGGAATTCCGTCGGCACGCAGATTACCTTTGACGATGACGGCGGCGAGGGTTTGAACAGCCGGACGGACGTAATTGTGTCAGCCGGTGATGAACTGTTCTTTGGCGTCGGGGCGTTTGCGGACGCCAGTGCCGGTGAGTATCTGCTCGACATTACCTTCCAGCCGGGAGCAGGCGACGATTTCCCGGTGAACTCAGTTGCGCAGCCTGAGGCGGGCGATCTCGTCGCATTGAACATCCCGCTCGCGGGAACCTTGACACAGTCCGGATCGATCGATGTGGCTTTGGACGCCGACGTGTTTCTTGTCAACGTTCCGGAACTGGGAGCGGTTGGTGAAACGGTCAATGTGCTGATTCGGCAAACCGCCGCAGCCGGTCCGAATTCCTTCGGCTTCAGCGGACTCGATTCATTCCTCCGCGTATTCGATTCCGCAGGCAACCTGATCGCACAGAACGACGACACATTCTTCTCGCTGGACAGCGAAGTGGTCGTGTCCGTCCCTAACGGGTCTTCGATTTTCGTCCAGGCGGGTGCATTCGGTTCCAGCACAGGTCGTTATGACCTGACGTTCGACCTGATCACCGACGACTTCGTCGATGTCCCTGCGGGCGCTGAGACACTCGCGTTCGACACGCCAGTCGGCGGGACGATCGAACGTGCCGGAGATGTCGATGTTTTTCAGATCGGAGTACCCAGTCGGCCGGACGACGCGGATCCGGTGAACGATGTGCGGGTTCGGGTCAGCCAGACGGCCACCGATGGGACCTTTGACGGGTTTCTGACCGTGTTCCGACAGCTGGATGACGGCTCTCTGCAGTTCGTCGCACAGAACGACGACAGTAACGGAACCCTGAACAGCCAGGTGGACTTTGAATTTAAGGTCAACGCGACCTACGTCGTATTCGCCCGGGCGTTTGGAAGTGTCACTGGCGACTATGAACTTGCGGTGACCGAACTGCCGGCAGACGGCGACGACTTCGGGGACTCGTTCGAAGGAGCCGAATCGATCCAGTTCCAGACCACCGACTCTGCGAACTTCAGTGGAGTCATCAACCCTGCGGGTGACCTGGACGTGTTCACGTTCACTTCGGATCGCAACGGCAGTGCGACTGTAGAACTTGACCCCGAAGATGGTCTGGGCGGCCGGGTTTCGGTGTTCCGGATCAACACTCAGGCGGGTACGGGTTCTGTGGAACGAGAACCGGTGCGGATCGCCCGCAGTATCGCCAGCTCAGATCAATTCACCGCCGATGCGCTGCTCAGTTCCACGGCAAGTTTTCCATTGGCGTCAAACAATCAGTATTTCGTGGTCGTCGATCGGGTCTCCGGTTCGGAAACGGGCGCGTACACAGTGGATCTCCAACTGAGCGATACGCCGTTCAGAAACCCGAACGGTGTTGTTCCTCCGGATGTTCTGGCCAGTGTTACGGCGCTGGCGCGTGAGCAGTTCGCGGCGGGGATCGATTTCAACATCATGCTTGATGCGGCCGCTCAAGAACTTCAGCAGAAGTTTGGAGACCTGGGTGACAATGAGTTCTTTATCTTCATATCGGACCCTGTCGACTTCATCCTGGCCGATTCCGAGAACCGTCAAGTCGGCTTCACGGCAGATCAGGGTCGCGTCAACGAAGTCGGTGGCGCCCAGTTGTCGCAGAACGCTCCGATTGAAGTGCTGATCCTGCCCACGACCGGCCGGCAGTTCCCCGTGCAGTTGCAGGGCGTCGGGTCAAACTTCCAGATCGGGGGACGCATCGTCACGCAGGCCGGAATTCTGAACGGCAACCTGACGACGGCAACCGGTGCAGCCACCGCGGGATCAGGAACGCTAAGTAAGAACGACGGAAATGTGGCACTCGTGTTCGATTTCACGCTGAACACGATTCCGCGCATAGAGGACCCCGTAACAACCGCCGAACGGGTATTGATCACGGCAACCGACGCGACAGCGTTTCAGTTTCGCCCCGGTGACCAGATTGCCATTGCCGAGGAAGCCGTTCGAGCCGCACAGGATCTGCGCGATACCGATGACGGCCGACCGCCGACCCCAGGCCCGAATTTGCTGCAATCGCTGATTGACTACCTGCAGAATTCGGATGACGAGGAATTGCGGAAGCTGGGCGGTTCACTCGAATTTCTGATTGATTCAATCGATGGAGAAGATTCAGACGATGACACCGGCGCCTCGGGCTCGGATGTCTTCTGGAGCGTCTTTGGCGGCGGCGTCATGAACCATCTCTGGGAGCTGGGTGATCAGATCATCGAGCACGCCTCAGACTCGGATTCCGAAAGTGAAGCGGACGCGCCACCGGACGCCGATCAGACACAACCGGAATCGTCCCAGACCCCGGCCCCGGAAGGTGACAAGTCCGCCCGTGAAGATGAGCCCTCGGAAGCGGCACGGCCGGCGGCGGAAGCAGCAGCACAACCTTCGTCGGACGGCACTGGGCAGGAACCAGAGGCGGCCACGCAGCCGCGGGATCAGAGCAGCCCACAAAGCGCCGAATGATCTACTCAGGCGCGCTCCGGCTCGATGTCACAGGCCCTGACGTCGACCGTATCCGGCGGTTCAATTCCGACAACAAGGACCGCCGATCCCACAGACAGGGCATAGTGCGACGTCCTTGCCGCGTACTTCGACTTGCGGCCGTTGATGGCGAGCGTGACTTTGCCCAGGCCGGAATTCCGTGCCGGGACTGTCAAAGAGACCGTGCCTTCCGTGCCCAGCGTGTTCTGAAGACGCACGATTTCGTCATGTTCCACTCGGTGCATCGCGCGGATGAAGGTTCCCATCACGTACATCGTGCAGAGGCCACAACTGGCGGCAGACACGACACATCCGCGCTCGCTTAGCTGATTCGCCATTGCCAGACCCGACAGTCCGAACACCGACACTCCAGCAAGGATGGCCCGCAGCGTGAACATGCCGCCGAACCACATCCCGCTCATAGTCGCTGCCTCAGGCAGCTCAGGCGCGTCGGTTACCGGCAGATCGATGTCGCTGGTCACATGATCCGGGTCCGCTTCCACCTGTCTGGTCAGGCTCAAGGCGAACACGCCCAGAAACAGACTTCCGGCAAGTGCAGCACAGCAGGTGAAGATCGTTTCCATGAGATTCTCCGGTTTGAGCCGCGGAATGGCGGCCGTCCCTGTAACGAACGAGACGGGCAACAGTTCACGGCGGAGGTTCAGCTGGCATGACTCAACCGAATCTGGTTTTCACGTGAATCCCACCGATTTCCGCCATGGTCTGGCGTTGTGCGCGTGCGTCGACCGATCTATAAGGATCTATCGATTGGTCGGACAATTTCCGGGAGGTCCGACCACCCGAGGTGTCGAATCCACAGGTCATGGCCAGGCCGCTTGGATTCGATTCGCGACGGATGGGAGTGCTGATGCATCAGTCGGCTCTAGTCGAAAACCGCATTGCCAGTATTTTTCAGGCGGCCTGCAGCGAAGCGATGCGTCACCGCTGGATCGAAAGCCAGAAGCGAGGCTGCGATCTGGGGGAGTACGCCGTTCGCGACTGGTACCAACGCTACTGGTGGACCTTCCTCCGCTACCGCCATGTCGAGCACATTCTTGGCGACGTCTGCTGGGAAGAATTCCCGGCAAGGTCATTCGCTGCCGTGCGACCGCTGCTGAACGGCGACGATCAACTTGCGGTACAAATCATCGACCTGTACCGCGAGGGACTCGAGAACCTGGACATCATCCACTGGGCTGACCGTACCGGGCACTCCTTCGAGGTGGTGTTTGAATGCCTGCTGCTGATCAACATGAACGACGCCCGGCTGGACCCGAAGTTCAACTGAGTCTGCCGTTGACGGTTTGCCGGAATGGCCATCTGAAAACGCTGATCCCGCTCGGCTGCGTCGAATGGTGAGTTCCGAAGGTCCTCACCTGCATGCGGCAATGACCCTCACTGTGCGTACCACAGTACCAGCCGCTGCAGGTCAGCCGTCGCCTTCAGCATGCGAACGCGGCGACGGAATCCGCGGCTGCCAAAGACGGCGGAGTATCCGTGATGGTGATCCGCGATACTCAATGCCCGCGAGATGTCGTCGACCGACAATTCGTGTCGACCATCACCGGCCGCCAGCCACCGAGCGATCCAGCAGATGGCCGGGATGATCAGAGCCAGCGTGTGGAATCCCTCAACGAGCGGCAGGTCGTAGCACGCCGGGCCACAGAAGTGCAGCCCCTGTAATTTGACCCGCAGGTATCGGGTTAGGATTTCGTCGGCACCGTCCGGCAAACCGCCGAAGGACTGCTCGATCGACTCGAAGGGAACTTCGCGGAAACAATCCTGCAACGGAATGGCGATCCCACTGCCGGAAGTGAACCGCGTCGCTGCACGCAGCAGGCGCCAGCGTCCGGTCAGCCCGGCACTCAGATCCGCCACGGTGTCCTTGCGCGCGTAATGGGCGACGAGCAGGCGGAACTGCATCAGTCCAATGCCGGACGGTTTCTCCGGATGCGGAACAGGCTCGTCAGCCGCCGCCTCAGAGACGATCTCAAGGAACTCGGCGAGTCTCTCGCCACGGATCAGCTTGAATTGCGACCGCTCAATGAGCCCGACCAGGAACAGGGACTGCATCAGCCGCTCGACGAATGGCCGGTCATCTTTTGCGATGAAATGGTCCATGGCCTCGACGATCCGCAACGTGTCGGACCAGTCAAGCGTCTCGCGCCGAGTGATGCGTGGCGGTGCGATTTCTTCAGTACCAGCGGGCACGACGAGCCGAGCGATCTGCTTTAACTCGTCACGATTTCCGGCAACCGATTGACCTTTGTTTGCCACCACGGACGGACAACTGAAACGCAGACTGACAGTGATTCGCTTCCCGGACGGGTGAAACGCATACGGATAAACTCGGCACGCCAGCGGTTTAGCGGCCTCGCCGAACTTCGCATGGATGCGACACAGGCCGTCGTCATTCAGGAAGACACACGCCCCGTCATCGCGATGAGCCAATCGATAGCGTCGCTTCCAGGGCGGACCGGCGTGCGCGACGACGACCGGTTGATCGTTCGCAATGCCATCCTTGGCGGTCCACTTCTGATCGAGGATCCGTTGCCGTTCCTCGTCCGTGATCTCGATCAAATGCTCACGACAGCAACCCGAGCAGTTGTGACAGCTCCAGTTCTGGATCGTCGGAAGTTTCAGCGGCAGTGCCGACATTCGCTTTCTTACTGTCTGAAGGCGTGCAGTTAGACGAGGTCTTTTTTCCAGAATTCCTGCACCATACGGAAACCCGTTCGCTCATACAGCCGCTTGGCTCCGGGGTTGTCTTCGACGACTTCCAGTGTCACGCGGCAACATCCCAATTCTCGCGCACGTGCATCAACGGCCTGCAGGAGTATGCCGCCAACACCCAGGCCGCGGCATTCGCCCAGAACTGCGAGGTCGTGGATGTTCAGCAGAGGTCGAGCGACGAACGTCGAGAATCCGAGGAAGCAGACAGCGACGCCGACGACCCGCTCGTCCTGAAACGCCAGCAGTATGACTCGACCCGGCTGTTCACGCAGTCGCTCGGGCAACGCCGCCCGGACTTCCGCAGGGAGCGGGGCGCCGGCAATGTGCGGCAGACGGGCGTAATCATCCAGCACCGCAATCAGACCAGCACAATGGTCTGGCTGACTCAAATCGGCATCGACGACAGTAATCTCCGACACGGGCTTTCTCCGAATTGACGGCTCGGTTTCCAGTCGGCGGCGAGGATCGTCGACCGCAGCCGCAACGTCCAGTTCATCGGAGTCCGTTGATCTGTTCGGTATTGCGAACTGCAATGTTGACGGTCTCCGACCCGGTCTCCTAAGGTCGGGCCAGATAGCGGAACTCCAACCGTCAAACACTGCTGAAACTGATTTCCCGAACTGGTACGTCTGCGGATCAATGACTCTCACCCATGTCCTGTATGTGATCGCCTGCGTCGCCGTACCGATCGGCTGGGGGATCGCTGTGAACTGGGTCTTCCGCCGGCTGAGACGCAAATCGGGGTCTGACAGTTCGGACAACACCGTGGATGAGCCGCTGATTGAGTACTACATCTGACCCGGGCCGGTGCATCTCCCGCCGTCCCCGGAACGCCGAATCCCGCACTCGGGCAAACGCGTCCGCCTGAGTTTTGTGAGAGAGCCTGAAACTCTGAATGGGCCGCTGTGTCTGGTCTGACCCCCGTCGAGCTACTCGTGGTGCTGTGCTGCGGATTCGTCGTGGGCGGAATGGCGGGCACGCTGGGTATTGGCGGCAGCTTCCTGCTGGTCCCGCTGTTGACCGCGTTTCTGAAAGTCCCCGTGCTGACGGCCGTTGGCTCGACTGCCTGCCAGTTGCTGGGCCCGGCGACGACCGCATTGCTCGCCCGTCGCGTTTCGCGCGATCAGTTCCGGCTGCCACTGATCATCACCGGCGGGATCATCATCGGCATTCTTGTCGGCACAGGAGTACTGGAGACCGCGCGACAGTTGGGCAACATCGAGTGGCGTGGGCGCACGATCGAAGCCGTTGATCTGCTGGTGATGAGCACCTACCTGGTGATGCTGACCGGCATCGGCACATTCGCTCTGTATGAGGTCCGCAGAGAACGACAAGGTCGCAAAATTCCTCGCGGAACACTGGCCCGTCTGCGGATTCCGCCCATCGACACCTTCGAGGAACTCAGTACCGGCTCACTCTCGATTCCCGTGCTGTCCATGTTCGGGCTGGTCAGTGGTCTGACCGCCGGATTGATGGGCATCAGCGGAGCCCTGATCCTGATACCCGGAATGGTGTACCTGCTGGGGATCCGTTCGAAGCAGGCGATCGTCGCATCGCTGGTCGTCGTCTGGATCACGTCGTTTCTCGCGACGATCGTGCATGCCTGGCGCGGCAATGTGGACCTCGCCCTGGCACTGGCTTTGATGTCAGGCGGCACAATCGGAGCACGTCTGGGCTCGGAACTAGGCCAGCGTCTGAAAGGCCCAGCCTTACGCCGCTGCATCGGCTGGCTGGCCCTGGGAGCCGCCGTCGTCATCCTTTGCCGTCTGGTCGGGCTGGTGAGCGTCTGAGGCGATTTAGACATCCTCAAGGGACACTCGCTGTCGCGCCCCGTGAATCGCGTCGCGGATGCGGTCCGATTGACTGGTGATATCGACACACACCTGCGGTCGGTCCGGCCAGACGGCGACCTGCAGCTGTATGCAGCCGTTCTTCCCGATCACGCTGACGTCGTATTCGATGTCGAATCCGGGGAGCCGCCCTTCGTCCGGACCGCCTCCGTATAAGCTGGTCGACATCGCTATCGTCAGTGGTGGTTTGAAATCGAGACCGAGACCAGTCCTGATTTCGATTACCCCGTAGGGGATTTGAACCCCTGTTGCCGGACTGAGAATCCGGAGTCCTGGGCCTCTAGACGAACGGGGCGTCTCCCTCACTTCACAGTCATCCCTTCGACGTCATGCGCCGACAGGACCTGAAAATCCCGTATCCTGGGCCACTAGACGATGAGGGCACGCTTGTGACGCGGGCATTGAAGCAATGCGTCCGGCGAGATTCAACCGATTCGCGCGACCGTAAATGGCTTCGTCCGAATCAACCAAGTTCCGCGATCGGATTGCCAATACACAGGCGGTTTGGACGGCCATCGGGGGCGACGTGGTGCGTGTCGAGCGGGATGCCCAGCTTCGTGTAGACCGTCGCGGCGATGTCGGACGGGTAGTACTCCTTGCCGACTGGTCTGGCTCCAGTTTCGTCCGTCTTGCCCACGATCTGACCCCCGGGGACATTGGCGCCAGCAAAGGTCGCGATGCTGGCAGTTGACCAGTGGTCCCGGCCTGTCGCCGAGTTAATCACGGGAGTGCGGCCAAAGTCGGTCAGCCAGAAGACGAAGGTCGTCTTCAACAGGCCGCGGTCTTCCAGATCGGCCAGCAGAGCCGGCCAGGCCTGATCCAGCGGTGGGAGCAGTTTCTTCAGGCCGTTGAAGTTGTCGCGGTGAGTGTCCCAGCCGCCGCTGGTCACCGTCACAAACCGGCAGCCGGCCTCAATCATGCGGCGGGCCAGCAGGCAGCTTTGTCCCAGATTGTGACTGCCATACGCGTCGCGCGTCTTCTGATCTTCCTGACCAAGATCGAATGCCGTTTTCGTGGCGGCGGATGTAATCATGTTGAACGCGCTCTGGTAATAGGCGTCCGTGGCCTGGAGCGCTTCGGGTTGTTCATCGAGTTGCCGCTGCAGCGTGTCTATTTTCGCGAGTGCCTGGCGACGACGATCCAGTCGCGCGGCCGTCAGTCCATTTGGCAGAGAGACGTCCCGCACCGTGAACTTGTCGCTGCTGGGATCACCGGGTACGACGAATGCGTTGTGCTGCATGCCCAGATAGCCGGCCAGTCCACCGTTAAATCGCTGATCGACGTTCGTGCCAAGCTGAATGAACGACGGCAGCGCGTTTCTCGGGCCGAGTTCTTTCGAGACGGTTGAGCCGAAGCATGGATACGTGATCGACGGGTTGAATTTCCGACCCGACATCATGATTGCGTCGGCCGTCGAGTGGCTGCCGTTCCGCGGATTGAGGTTCCGCATCACCGTGTAACGATCCAGCTCACGCGCGAAGTTGGGCATCTGATCGGTGAACTGCACGCCGGGCACGGCTGTGTCGATGACTCCGAAGTCACCACGAACCTCGGCGTTGGCTTCCGGTTTTGGATCCAGCGTGTCGTGATGGCTGGTTCCTCCACGCGTCCAGATGAGGATGCAGTTGATGTCCCCGCGAGCCACGCCCTTTCCGGCCGCTTCAGCCTCGGCCTGCAGGAGTTGCGGCAAACCCAGACCAAGGGCACTGAGCGAGCCTGCCTCCACCAGAAATTCACGTCGGGTTCGCGTCTCACAGTTAGCGCGGCGAACCGGCATCAGACGAAGCATGGCAGTCTCTTGCTGAAACAGGCGGGAAAGTGGGGGCGGGGGCAACCCATCCAGACTGACTGATCGGCCGAAAGCCGTCCAGTCCGACAGCGCCGAAACAAAATTTGAATGTGCGGGACAGGGTTTGTGCGTTTGTGGCAATTTCCAAGTCGTTCAAGATCAGCTCAGGGCGATTTCCCGCGAGGCCCGGTTTGAAATGTGGTTTGGCTGGGTTGTCCGTCTGAGTCTCGGTTGGCGACGGTCCGCGACGACACAGACCATCAGGCAAACGCCGGAGGCGTGGCGGCATGTAGCCCGGGGTGAGCGAGCGGCGAGAGCCGCGAGCGGAACCCCGGGTCCGCAGCCGGTTCGCTGCTCGTCACGTGTAGTCCTCGGGAGCGTGACGGTTCTGAAAGGCCTGGTTGACCTGGGGTTCCGCTTGCGGCTCACGCCGCGGCGCTTCACCCCAGGCTATATGCCGCCACGCCTCCGGCGTTCGTGTCATGGTCTGCCGTGCCAAAGACGATCGCCACATCAGACAGTCGACGGTCTCGCCACGCACCTTCGCTGGAAATTCCCGGAGCCGCCTGGATCTCAGGCGAATTCGCAAACCCTGTCCCGCAACCAGAGTCTGAATGCTGGGAGTCGCGGCTCTCGACATTAGTTTCGCCGGCTTTACTCGGGCGTTCCCCAGCGCGATGTCAGTTCCATCGGGACGCCGAGCTGATCACAGATGCGGTTCACCACGAAATCCACCAGATCGCTGATCGTCTGCGGGTTGTGATAAAAGCCGGGCATCGCCGGCAGAATGACGGCGCCTGCGTCGGCCAGCGCTTTCATGTTTCCGAGCTGAATGCTGCCCAGCGGAGTTTCCCGCGGGACAACGATCAGCTTACGTCGCTCTTTGAGATGCACGTCGGCCGCCCGATGAATCAGGTTGCTGGACAGTCCTTGAGCGACACTGGCGAGAGTACCCATGGAACACGGGCAGATCACCATTCCGTCTGTCGGAAACGAGCCGCTGGCGATGCCCGCCATGAAGTCGTTGCCCGGGTGAAAATGGACCCGACTCGCGTGTTCGTCGCTGACATTCGGAAGGAGCTGTCGGATGGAAAAATGGTCCAGATCAATTTCCCGACCCAGTTCGCGCTGAATGACGATTGTCCCGGCCGAGCTGATCAGCAGATGCACGTTTCGCCCCGACGCGACCAGCACTTCCAGCAATCGCATGGCGTACGCCGAACCGCTGGCTCCGGTGATCGCAAGGACAAGATCGTTCATGGGGATTCCAACAAGAGTCTTCCGGACGCCGCATCACACGCTGTCGGACCGTTCCCCGGTGAAAATTGAACCGTCGATATCGGCGACCGTCGCGCAGCCTGAGGCAACCATGACGGTTGCCAGTTCGTCTCGCAGTATCTCCAGCACGCGGGTCACGCCCGCTTCGCCGCCGGCCGCCAAAGCCCATGCATGTGGCCGGCCGATCAGCACGGCTTTGGCTCCCAGCGCGATGGCTCGCAACACATCGCCGCCGCGACGGATGCCACTGTCGAGCAGGACTTCTGTTCGATCACCGACAGCCAGCGCGATGTCCGGCAACACATCGATACTCGCCGGCATCCCATCAATGCGACGGCCGCCATGATTCGAGACGATGATTGCGTCCATACCCAGTTCGACGGCTTGCTCGGCGGCCGACACTGTCAGCACGCCTTTCAGAACAATCGGCAGCTTCGTCACACCTCGCAGCCATTTGAAAAAGTCCCAGCTCAGCGAGACGTCCCATGCGTTCGCGTTAAAAGCCAGCAGCTCCTTGTCGCTCTCTTTCCCCGTGATCTGAGTGTGCCCGACATCCCGCAGATGCTTGAGCAGAAACTCTCTCGGCGGCCGGAACTCATTGCGCAGATCGGCGTCTTTCCGCTCGCCCAGGTCGACCGTGACGACGATTGCTTTGTAGCCACTCTGTTCGGCGCGGCGGACCAGGCGTCGCGCGACGTCACGGTCGCGAGGCGCGTACAGTTGAAACCACTTCGGACCGGTCGCCGCCGCAGCGATCTCCTCGACGCTGTTGTACGCGCTCGTACTCGGAACAAAGATCGTTCCGGCTTTCTGCGCGGCGCGTGCAACAGCCAGAGCACCATCCGGGTGATACATCCGCAACGCGGCAACGGGTGCAATCAGGACGGGCAGTTCGATCCGCTGGCCCAGCACGGTCGTCGACAGATCCGCATCCTGAACACCGTGCAGCAACGGAGGCAGCACCTTGATCCGCCGGAATGCGGCGACATTTTCCCGCAGAGTGACCTCGTCTTCCGATCCGGTGGTGACGTAATCGAATGTCGCCTTCGGGAGCTTTGCCTGAGCGAGCGGAATGAAGTCCTCGACCGTCACTGGTGGTTTCTTCCAGGGTAATCCAGGCAGTGACGTGTCATCCGATTCGTCATCGCCCGTGTCGCCGCCGTCTGATTGGTTCTGTCCCATGAGCGCCAATGGTACGGAAAACAGCCCGGCGCCGAACGCCATCAATTGAGAAAACACACGACGATTCATTACAGACGTCCTCGAAGGGTTCCGCGTACTGCGATCCCGCCATATTACGCGGTCTGACGGCGTGCATCGATTGTGCGGCGGAAAGCCGAAGACTGCGGTGAAATGACTTCAACAGGAAATCCGTTGAACGACGACCAGACAAGCTGCCCCGTGACAACCGACATCGGACGTGCAGCGACCGCGCTGCGCGACGGGCAGGTTGTCGCATTCGCCACCGAGACGGTTTACGGGCTGGGAGCGAACGCGCTCGACAGGAACGCGGTGGCGCGTGTGTTTGAGGTCAAGGACCGCCCGCATTTTGATCCCCTGATTGTCCACGTGGCATCTGACGAATGGTTGAACCAGCTTGTGCGCGATGTGCCTGAGCCAGCCCGGCAACTGGCTCACGAGTTCTGGCCAGGACCACTGACGATGGTCCTGGAGAAGACGGACCTCGTCCCCGATCTGGTTACTTCCGGGTTGTCGAGTGTTGCTGTCCGCATGCCGTCTCATCCGCAGGCCCGCGAGCTGTTGCGTCAGGTCGACCTGCCGATCGCGGCACCCAGCGCCAATCCTTTTGGACAGCTCAGCCCAACGTCCGCCGCGCACGTCGCGGAAACTCTGGGAAGCCGCATCGACCTGATTCTCGACGGCGGCTCGTGTGACGTGGGCATTGAATCGACAGTCATTCTGCTCACGGAAGAACAACCCTGTCTGCTCCGTCACGGTGGTGTGACGCAGGAGCGGATCGAAGCGGTCATCGGTCCCGTTCAGACCCGGCAGTCGTCGAGCGGCGAATCGGCTCCCTCACCGGGAATGCTGCCACAGCATTACGCACCCCGCACGCCGCTGATTCTCAACATCGAAGCAGACGCAGACCGGCTGGCCGATCTGCGAGTTGGAGTCCTCAGCCTGCGGCCGATCGCTACGCCGTTCGAACCGACCGCCATCGAAACACTGACTACCGATGGAGACCTGCGAACGGCCACGGCAGGTTTTTTCGCGGCGATGAGGCGTCTGGATCAGGCGGGCCTCGATGTTATCGTCGCCTGGCCGTTTCCGGATGAAGGGCTGGGACGGGCGCTGAATGATCGGTTGGCCAGAGCGTGTCATGTTGACCGCATTGCCCGGTGACGTAGTCCTGGTCCCGTTTCCTGTGTTCTCTGGACAGACCGGAACAGGAGAGGTCGTTGCTTCGAGGGCCGATTTCAAAGTGCAAATTTCAAAATGCAAAATGCAAATTTGAAACGACGCGCCTGTGTCCAATTTGAAACTTGCAATTTGCAATCGGCACGACCTGCGTCGGCCACGGTCTTACGACGTCGCAGTCCCGAGCGCGCGATGCACATCGGCCACCGACTCGGACGGCACCGAATCGTGGCGTCCCAACAATCGCACTGACCGAAACAGGCACGCGAATCGCATGATCAGCATAATGGTCCCGTACACAGCCGTGTTGATATAGAAGGCCTCCCACGGGTCCGGATAGTTGGCGAACTCGTTGAATGGAATGATCATCATCGGGCTGACGATGGTCAGCAGCTCCCCCTCACCAGTTCCATTCATCTCCATCATGATGATGAACGGAAACAGAACGAGCAGTGGGATCAGACACCAGGCCACCAGCGTGCCGACTGCCGCACAGATGGCTTTTCCCTGACTTCGAATCTTCAGCCCGATCCAGAACGACAACCAGGAAATCATCGGCAGATAGATCAGCACGGTGGTCAGGCCAGTCGCGAAATAGCACCACGTCAACGAAGTCGGGTCCATTTCCTCGAGGCCCCAACGCCGTGGTCCCAGCCCGGGCACATCAAACCGCAGCATGGTTTGAAACGAGTAGATCGTTAGCAGCGGTACCGACAGCACGAACATCAGCCGTCGCGTGCCCACGAATTTCTGACGCAGGATGTCGCGATTCGTCAATGGGGTGGTCAGCAGTGTGTCGAACGTCTGACTCGAACGTTCCGCTGAAATCAGACTGGTCGATGCCCCGCAAATCAGTAGCGACACAACGACCCAGATCATCATCAGCATGACGGACATGATCTCCAGCCCGCCGCCACTGGAGCCGACGCACATCGCGCAGACAAACAGCACAGGAAACTCAAGCAGAATGAAGATGCGAACAAGGTAGCGTGCCGTACCCAGCGTCCGATGCGTTGTCTCCCGCCAGGCAATGGGTCGGTCCGCAGGCAGGCGGCTCGATCCCCGCGAGAGCACAATTCCGCGCCCGAAGTGTTGATTCAGCGTCCAGAACAAGCTGTCCAGACTTCGGAAAATCTTCAGCAGAAGATTCCGCGGTTGCGCTGTCGCCCGGCGGACGACACACATACGGGACAACAACAGAAAGATGGCGGAAAGCAGCACCATTGGAATGGTGCGCATTATGCACGACAGCAGGTTCAGGCTGGACGGTCTACCGTCGAATAGAGCGACCACACCGAAGAACATGCCCGCAAAATTGTACTGGCTGTATCCAAGCACCTCGCCTGTTCCGAACAGCGGGACCAGTTGCTCGTGGAATTTGCGAAAGATGCCAGTCCATTCGTCCAGCATCAACGGGCCGAACAGCATCAGGAACCCGAATATGTAACTGGCAATGAATGCTCCAACGGTCCGACGGAACCAGCAGGAACACAACAGTGCGAGTGTGCCGACCTGAATCGTCGTAACAAGCAGCGCCCATGCGGCTGACCAGATCAACTCAGTTTCGAAGCCACCCATCGAATATGCGAACCCGAACAACGGCAGCGACAGGCTCATGAAGAACAGCATTGGCAGGATTCGGCTGAGGAATTTTCCAATCAGGATTCCCCACGGGGACAAGCGCGTCAGAAACAGCAGACTCAATGTGTCGCGTTCTTTTTCGCTGGTAATCAGGTTGCAGCACATCGCTGGCATGAACAGGTAAATCCCGAAGAACTGCATACCCACAAACAGCTTAAACAGCTCCTGGCCCTTCCCCAGGATCGCATAGGGATTACCCCAGTTCTGGTGCAGAATCTGGAAGCTGAAGCTGAACCCGGCCAGAAACGCCAGGCATGCATAGACGAACCGCAGTGTATATGTGCGACGTCGGGCCGCCTGTTCGAGTAACTCCTTCGACACCAGCGGCAATCCCCGGCCCACAAGCGTCAATCCGACGAGTGCGACGATTCCGACACACGTAAGAATCGTTGCCTCTAATGGCGACGCAAAACCGAACGTGATGTCGTATCCCCAGTGGAATCGCGTGACCAGCAGCGGGGTCGTGATCAGCAGGGATACAGCGAACGCGATACGAACCACGCGTCGCGCGAACCACATGATCAGCAGTTGGGCGAGCACAACCCACGTGAGCAACGTGGCCTCGCCCGGGTAGGTAGAGACCTGCTCCTCGACGCCAAACGTGACGTTCAGGACGAGGATGACCGGCGCCAGAGTGATCAACAGGATGGTCAGGGCTTTGCTCGCGCGCT
>Ga0209402_10000690_pt1 | contig 39574 bp, 29 predicted proteins | sample ArcticOcean_MG_C_3_FD_187437 | JGI IMG/M metagenome (GOLD analysis project Ga0209402, IMG submission 187437) | Marine microbial communities from western Arctic Ocean - ArcticOcean_MG_CB8_126 (SPAdes) (version 2) | ecosystem: Environmental > Aquatic > Marine > Oceanic | place: Arctic Ocean... | reverse complement strand
TCCCGGGCTTAATCTTTCGTTAAACCGGTTTATTTCACGACGGTTCACTACTCGTTATGTGCTGGCGCTGATCTTGTTGATGGCGATTGCGCTGCGGTTGTATGGAATCAACTGGGATCAGGGCGGTCTGTTTCATCCCGACGAACGTGCGTTTCTTTCGCAGGTTTATGACCTCGAATTCCCAGAAGGCAATGAGTGGTCGCAGCTTGGCGATCCCGCAACGAGCACGTTGAATCCGGGTTCGTTTAACTGGGGAAGCCTGCCGCACTACGCTTTGAAGGCCGTTCAGTACGCTGTCGCTCCTTACAAGTGGATGAGTATGTTCGATCTGCGTTTCGCGGGGCGCGCGCTTTCGGCTATTTCCGATACGGTGACTGTTTTTCTAATTTTTATGATTGGGCGTGCCGTTTTTAACAGCCGTGTTGGGCTGATTGCGGCTGGGCTTTCGGCGCTTGCTGTGCAGCAAATTCAGCTGAGTCACTTCTTTGCTGTCGACACGTTCATGACGACGTTTATTGTCGCCACGATCTTCTATTCGTTACGCGTTGCGCAACATGGTCGTAGACGAGATTCGTTACTCGCTGGGGTGATGTTTGGTTTCGCGTTAGCAACGAAATTTTCAGTGGCACCGCTTGGGTTGGCGCTTGTTTTGTCGCATCTTATTTATGCGTCGTCTCGTAGCGGTGATGAGTATGAATCAGACGGACTTGGCTCTGACGCATCGGCGGGCCGGCAGTGGATTACCTATAAAAACCTACTGCTAACTGCAGTCACGGTTCTGGTAGTGCTGATCGTTACACAGCCGTACATGTTTTTGGATTTCGGCACGTACCTCGAGAACATTTCAACGCAAGGCAAGATGGTCAGGCGCGAGGTCGACTTCCCGTTCACACGGCAGTACGCAGACACATCGAAATACGTTTACCAAATGGTGCAGCTGGGTACATGGGGACTGGGTCCGGTGCTTGGTGCGACGGTGTGGTTGGGGTTGCTCGGAGCGGTTGTTGCTGCTGTGTTCAAACGGCGCAAGGCTGATCTTGTAATTCTGGCGTGGGTGTTGCCGTACTTGCTGATTACCGGCTGGTTCGACGTGAAGTTCACACGGTACATGATGCCGATCACGCCGTTCCTTGTTTTGTACGGCGCTCGAATGTTGTGGTGGCTGGTGGAAGCGGTTAGAGCCGTTGGATTCAAGCGGCGCTGGGTGCAGGCGTTGCCTGTCGTGATCGTGGTGTTGTTCACGGTTCACTATTCGCTTTCGTTCATGAACGTGTACCAGGGGCAGCATCCTCTGAACGAGGTTTCAGGCTGGCTCAAGGACAATGCCACGCCCAACTCGATCGTAGTGCAGGAGCACTGGGAAGAGGGAATTCCTGGGGTTGTTGGCTTACGAATGCATAATCGGGCGGAGCTATACAACGATGAGAATCCAGAAAAATTCAACAAGCTGACCGAGTTACTTGTCGATTCGGATTACTTCGTACTTTTGAGCAACAGGCTTTACGCGACCATTCCTCGCTTGCCCGAGCGGTACCCGATTACGACTGAGTTCTACGAGAAGATGTTTTCTGGCGAACTTGGATTTGAGCTTGCTTATTCGAACGGTCGCTACGTTGGCGGATTGGGAGTCGACTATTACGAAGATCCGTTCGCTCGGCTAGATTTCGGCCCACCTGAGGGATTTTCGCCTCCTTCAAATGGATTGTTTACAGCCGGGTTCGGTTGGGCCGACGAAAGCTTCTCGGTTTACGAACATCCGCAGACGTTCGTGTTCTACAACGCTGAACGGAAATCGGCGAACGAGTTGCGAGGCGAGATCAGCGCTGAACTGGCCGGGGTGAGAAGTTTCGGATCGCAGGAAGTAGGTCTTCTTCTTTCAGAGGAAGATGCTGATGCACAGCAGAGTGGCGGAACGTGGAGCGACATTACGTTCATGCGCTGGCTGCCCGATTGGCTGACGCCGGTCGTTTGGTATGTGGCGGCGCAGATTTTCGCATTGGTCGTGTTGCCGATAGCGTTCGTTGTGTTCAGGCCGTGGCCAGATCGTGGCTATCTGTTCGCAAAACCGCTTGGACTATTACTGGTTGCGACCACTACGTGGCTGCTCGTTAGCGTGAACTTGATTCATTTCAGCTTCTTCGCTGTGTTGCTGGCTCTTGTAGTGCTGACGGTCGTTTCTTATCTGACATTGAGGGCTATTGGTGACGATTTAAAAGTTCATCTCAAAGCTAATGCCCGGCGAATCGTTCGGATGGAAGTTCTGTTCCTGCTCGCCTATTTGGCGTTCCTACTGATTCGATCTGCCAACCCCGACTTGTGGCACCCGTGGAAGGGTGGCGAGAAGCCGATGGACTTCGCCTACCTGAACGCCGTGGTGAAATCGTCGACTATCCCGCCTTACGATCCGTGGTACGCCGGTGGGTATCTGAACTACTACTACTTCGGGCAGTTCATGATCGCCTCGCTAATTCGCTTCACCGGAATCGTTCCTTCGGTTGCGTACAACCTCGCTGTGCCTTTGCTGTTCGCTCTGACGGTTGGTGGGGTTTATTCGATTGTTAGCGGGTTGGCTGAACTTACTTTGCGTGCGAAACGTGTGCCGGCATGGTCACGTAAATCGCCTGTTTACGCAGGGTTGGCTGCGGTTGTGTTCGTGGCAGTAGCGGGGAATATCGATGGGCTAATGCAGGTGTTGCAGGGCTTTTCTCGGACGTTCTTTATGGACCAGCCGTTTGGTGAGTTCGACTTCTGGCGTAGTTCGAGAATGATGGCTCCGGGTTCAGATGGAAACGAGATAACCGAGTTCCCGTTCTTCACATTCTTGTTCGCTGATTTGCATGCTCATTTAATAGCGATACCGATTGCGATAACTGCTCTTGCGGCTTCTATCGCAGCTTATTTGCGAATCGGTAGAAACCGTTCGAGATTTGAATCGCTTGCCGGGTTGGTAGTGATCGGTGTTCTGGTTGGATCGCTGCGGACGATCAACGCATGGGACTTCCCGACTCAGCTGCTACTGACTGGTGGTTTCCTGGTTGGGGGACAACTGCTTGCAGCAAACCGGCCGGTGATCGAACGATTGGTGATTGGCGTGGCGAGCACGTTGCTTGTGGCGGTCGTGGGTCATCTTGTTTATCTGCCGTTCCACGCCAACTTCGAACTGTTTAATAACGGCGTTGTAAAAAACGAATTCGCGACGGATTTGTGGCGCTACATCGTGATCCACTCGATCTTCCTGCTGGCGGTTATTAGCTGGCTGGTGTTTATGTGGAGAGAGCGGCTTTCGGACGCACTCGAAATCATCAGCAATGCACCGGCCGGGGGATCGGGACTGGGTGCGTGGCGATGGCATATCGTGTTTGTACTGGTCGCTGCTGTCACTGCCGCATTGAGTGCTTCAGGATTCGCCACGATTTCATTCACGGTGATTATTGGCGCACTTATGTTGGCCACTGGAACGGTTGCTTATCGAGCCGGTGTATCGGGCTCTCGATACGCATGGGTCGCCATCGGAATGGTTGTGATGGCGATGGCGTTGGCTGCGGGGGTCGAGCGGTTCACGGTCAAGGACGATATTGGCCGGATGAACACGGTGTTCAAGTTCTATCTGCAGGCGTGGATACTGCTTGCGATGGCTGCGGCCTACTTCCTGTGGTTCCTCGCAGATGCTGGCAAGTTTTCGCTGAGTAAATTGCGGGCTCCCCGTGGCGTTTGGATGGGAGCGCTGTCGGTTCTTGTGGTTGGCGTAATGATTTATCCGGTTCTTGGCACCCGCGATCGCAACGCTGAACGGTTCGAATACAGCGGTCTTGGGCTGGACGGTATGGCGTACATGGAGACGGTTGTCTATAACGATCACGAGGGTCCGCTAACGCTGAAGTACGACTTAGACGCTATCGAGTGGATGCAGGAAAACATCGAGGGATCGCCGGTAATTATTGAGGGTCTTAGCGATCAGTACAGATGGGGCAACCGGGTGTCGATCTACACGGGATTGCCTGCGGTTATCGGCTGGGATTGGCATCAGCGTCAGCAGCGGGTTGGCTACGCACGAACTGTTAGCGAACGACGGGCGGAGGTTGATAGTTTCTTCAACACATCGTCAATGTTTGCAGCCAGGGCGATTCTCGACAGGTACAACGTGAAATACGTTTACATTGGCGAGATGGAGCGTGCGAAGTACCTGGAGGATGCGCTGGCGAAGTTTGTTGATATGGAGAGCGATGGGTTTGTGCAGGTGTACCCGACTGCTGCGATGACGGATGACGGGTTTGACACGCCGGTGGTGATTTACGAGTACGTGGCGGTGGAGTAGTGGTGGGGTTGGCGTGGCGTTCGTCTGTCATTGCGAGGAGTGAGGGACGAGCGACGTGGCAATCACGTTCATTCGATTACTGTACTGATCTTAGCCCGCAGCGTTATACGAGCTGACATCCTTGGTTCGTCATCAGGCTCAACGCTTGTTTGATCTGCAACGTGATTGCCATGTTGCCCTGTCGGGCGCCTCGCAATGACAGGGGACTCCCACCCCAGCCCTCTCGTTTTCGAGAGGGGGTTGCATGGTGGCTAACGTTTGTTAGCTGGTTACTTCGGCGTCTTCTGGGACGATCAGGCCGTAGTCTTCATCGTGCCTGCGGTAGACGACGTTGATTTCTTTGGTTTCCTTGTTTCGGAAAATGTAGAAGTTGTGGCCGAGTAGTTCCATCTGAGCAGCGGCGTCTTCAACCGTTTCTGGTTCGACCGAGTGACGCTTGGTTCGAACGAGTTGCCCGTGTTCGAGGGTAGTGATACCGGCCTCTTCAGCATCGGCTTCCGACGTCTGCGCAAGCTGCTCGGCGATTGCCATTCCGAGTCCGCCCTCGACATCACGTCGGGTCTTATCGGAATAACGATTCTTGTATCGGCTGATCTGTCGAGTGACGGTATCGGAAACGTGATCGATAGCGGTGTACGGCGTGCCGCCGCGCATTTCACCTCGGATGACTCCACGATTCAGCCTAATCGTCACTTCAGCGATGAATCGTTCATCTTCCTTCTTGGTCTGCTCTTTACGTATTTGCAGATATACGGGCACCGGGTCACGGAACCTCCGATCGAGGATGCTAAGCCGTTTTTCAGCGTACTTTTTTATTGCATCGGTCAGAGTCGTGTTGTTGGCGGTGATTGTAAGTTCCAAATAATCCCCCAATTAGAACCCAGAATATGTTCATTAACCGAGCACCAGCCCGGTACTTCGCTATTCTATTGCCGGTTCAGCGTTTGTGAACCGATTTAGTCGTGATATTTGTTAGAAATGCCTCAATTGATTACTGCCCTGCGAGAATTCACATCCAATGCGATCAATCTAGTCTTCCCGCCCAGTTGTGTCCACTGCTCAAGGGAGGGCTCGCTACTTTGCCACATCTGTATTGCGGAGTCGACCCCGCTGCTGCAAAACGTGTGTAGAAAGTGTGCCGAGCCGCTAGCTAAGGCTGGTACATGCGTACGTTGCAGGGAAGAGAAGTCGCCTATCGACCGACTTTATGGCTCATTTTTATATGAGAGCCCGGTTGGTTCTGCTATCAAAGCGCTTAAATTCGATGATGTGCGATCGCTCGGGAATGTTCTTGGCGCTATGTTCGATATAGAGGCTTTTAGTCGAAGTGATGCTGAATTAATTGTGCCGGTACCGCTTCACAAATCTCGTTTGCGATCGAGAGGATTCAACCAGTCGGCGGTGCTGGGGCGAAGGCTTGCGGATCGCATGTATATCGATTTCAACGATGATGCTTTGGTTCGCACTGGTGAGCGAATTACGCAATCGGAACAGCCCACTGCAGTGGCACGGGAACGGGCGATGTCGGGTGCGTTTGCGGTGAAGTCGAGTTCGATTGATGCGGTTGTTGATAAGCGAATTCTTCTTGTTGATGATGTGTTCACAACCGGCAGCACCGTGAAGGTGTGCGCTTCAGTTTTGAAATCTGCTGGAGCAAGTTGGGTGGGTGTGGCAGCGCTGGCGGTTCAACCAATAGGAGCCCTGAAATGACAGCCAATGGCTGATTTAAAATTACGAGCAGTGTTATTCGACATGTATGGGACTCTGGCGGGGTTTGATCCGCCTCGTGAGTACATTCAGTCGCAAGCTGCAGGGAAGTTCGGGCTCGATGTAACCAAAGAGGGCATCGATGCGGGGTATCACTTGGCCGACGAGTTCATGACTTCGCAGAACGCTTCTAAGCCTGTACGAACAATGAATGCCAATGAACAGTGGGCGTTTTTCGCTAGATTCGAACAGTTGGTGCTTCAAGGGGCAGGTCACGAGCTGGATTTGGCGCTGGCGGGCGAAATATGGGCTGAAGTTCGCACACAGGAGTATCGAATCGCGCTGTTTCCTGACGTGATCGACGGGCTTGCTCAAATTCGCGCAACCGGCTTAACGGTTGGGGTGATTTCGAATATGAACGCTGGTAGCGAGCGGTTGCTTGAAGATATGGGGCTGACGGGTCACGTAGATTTCGCCGTTACTTCGGGCGAGACCGGGGTTGAAAAGCCGGATCGACGGATATTCGAGGCTGCACTTGTGAAGGCAGGTGTGGAAGCTGGCGAGGCGATGGTTGTTGGCGATCAACTGGAGTCGGATATTTTCGGAGCGGAGAACGCTGGGATGCGACCTGTGCTGATTGATCGCTACAACGGTCATCATGGCTATCAAAAGCACCCCCGTGTCACCGATATGGAGTCTGTAATCGCCTTAATTACCGAGACTCTTGCCAAATAGTGGGTATCATCTTCGCCGTTACACCTTCTGAGGACACCAACAGTATTTAGAGAGCCCTGAAACATGAAAATTGAACGAGTTGAATCGATACTTGCCGGAAACAGCCAGATCGTCAGGATTTTCACTGACAACGGGATTGTTGGTGTTGGGCAGTCGGCGTGCTGGGGTTATTTGGAAGCTACCGACGCCGTTGTGAAGAAGTTTGCTGATTATCTTGTTGGCAAAGATCCGCTCGATATCGAGCATCACTGGCAGTACATGTACCGAATGGGTCCGTTCAGGGGTTCGGTTGTTTCGGGTGCCGTGAGCGCTGTCGACATTGCACTGTGGGACATCAAGGGCAAGGCGCTGGAAGCTCCGGTGTGGCAGCTGCTTGGCGGCAAGGTTCGCAACAAGATTCGATTGCATCTGCTGATGGGTGGAAAACGACCCGATGCTGCCGATCAGGATACGAATGCCGAAGGGTTGCTGGTGAATGCCCGTGAGGCAGCTGAAGAGGGATTTACTGCGATCAAGACCGACCCGCTTCCCGATGGTTTTCAGTCGATGACATTGCCACGGTTGATTCACGATACGCGTGAGAACGTTGCGGCGATGCGCGAGGGTGCGGGTCTGGATGTCGACATTATTTTGGAGATACACAGGAAGCTGACGCCGATGGTGGCGATTGCTTTGGCCGAGCAGTTGGTTGAGTTCCAGCCGATGTTCTTCGAAGATCCTGTGCAGATTGATTCGATCACGTCGCAGGCCGAGGTTGCTCGGCGAACTACGCTGCCGGTTGCGAACGGCGAACGGATGCATTCGATCTGGGAGTTCAGGGAGATGTTCGAGGCTGGGGGTAGCCAGTACGCTCGGCCCGATCTTGGTTTGGCGGGCGGATTTACTTCGGTGAAGAAGATTGCTGCTATTGCTGAGTCGTATCACTCGGCGTTGGTTACGCACAACTTCCTGGGGCCTGTTTTGACGGCCGCAGCTTGCAACATCGATGCTTCGATTCCTAACTTTTTAACGCAGGAATGGTCGAGGGAAGATGAGCAGCCGTTCAACGCTATGTTCAACTCGTCGTGGAAGCGTGAGGGTGGGTATATTTCGGTTCCTGATGCACCGGGAATTGGGATTGATCTTGAGGTTGAGGCTTTCAAGTCGCAGCCGTATGATCCACGCAATTTGCAGGTCATCCCGATGAGGGATGACGGCTCAGTTGGCTACTCGGTGTAAGTGGGTGGCATTGCCACGTTTTCTTGAGGAGTAGGTTGTGCCATTAGCCGATGATGCTCGGGGTCGCATTGCCCAAAAATTGCACACCGCAAATTTCAGGGAGTCACTGGCGTTGGTCGAAGCTGGGGTCGCATCTCCGCGTGATATCGACAAGGTGATTACCAATGCGATCGGGCGCAGATGGGCGGTTGGTGGGCCGTTCGAAATTTGGGAGCAGATTGGATGGGATCTGGTTCAGGTTATTGCGGGCGAGCTGATCACTGAGATTTCGGTGGCGACCGTACCGCCGGAGTTTTTGGCCAATATGGCGGCTGATGCTGGGAGCAAATTCTTATCGGATCAAGGGTCTGAATCCAGGCGTGAATCCGATTCTGCATTTCCTTATTTCAAAACCGTTGCTGTGATTGGTGCGGGTCTGATGGGGCACGGCATTGCTCTCGAGTTCGCATCGTATGGTCGGGATGTGGTGCTTCACGATATTTCCGAAAAACTGCTTGGCGAAGCGATGGTCAAGGCTCGAACTGGACTGCTTGCGCTGGCATCGAAGGGTCATATTTCCAAGGCTGGTGTTGAGGACGCTCTTGGTCGCATTTCGACGAGTACTGATCTGCGTGAGTCAGTGAAAAATGCCGATCTGGTTATCGAGGCTGCATCGGAGAATCTGGAACTCAAGAAACATCTGTTTTCTGAAATCGATAAAGCTGCCCCTGATCACGCAATTCTCGCTTCGAATAGCTCGACCTTCGTTCCGAGCGCTTATGGCGCGCACACGAATCGGCCTGAGCAGGTCGTTGGAATCCACTACTACAACCCACCGCATTTGCTGCCGGGTGTCGAGATAGTTAGAGGTCCTGATACTTCGGATGTCGTAGCCGAGGTCGTTGCTGCTGAGTATGTATCTCTCGGGAAAAAGCCAGCAATCGTACAGCGTGAAATCCCAGGATTTATCGGTAATCGCTTGCAAGTTGCGTTGTTACGGGAGGCGATGTCAGTGGTTGAGCGTGGCGATGCGACTGCTGCAGAAGTCGATGAGATTGTCAGGGGCGGTTTCGGAAAAACCTACGCGGAAACTGGCGTCTTTGAGATTGCCGATGGCAGAGGAGCGGAGCACGCTCGCTCAGTGGCTGAGGAGCTATTCCCACAGCTTGCTAACGATCGTGAATTGCCGCGGCTGTTGCTCGATAAGATCGATTCGGGCGATTTGGGCGTGAAGACGGGCAAGGGTTTTTACGAATGGACCCCCGAATCGGCAGAGGCGTGGCGCGCCAATATGGCCGATTCATTGCTGGATATGACTACACGCGACCTGTAGCGCGTGGCTTGCGGGCGCGGTAATCTCCGGAGATACGTTTTTTTGAACTGGAGTGAATCTTGCCCGAAGCCTCGACAAATCCGCATCGTTTACCTTCATCAGTGGTGCCTTCGCACTACCGAATACACCTTGAACCTGATCTCGTAGAGGCTACTTTTTCTGGCAAGGTTGAGATTGAAATAGAGCTTGGTCAAGCGACTTCGAGCATTCAAATCAACTCGGCTGAATTAGAGATTTCATCAGCGTGGATTACGGACGCAGTGGGTTCGAAGATCGAGACTACTGAAGTCGCTCACGATGAAGAAAAAGAGCGTGCGACGCTGAGTTTTGGTTCGGAGTTGGTGTCGGGTCCTTACACAATCGTCGCTGAATTCACGGGCGTCTTGAACGATCAGCTTCGTGGCTTCTATAAGTCGACATTCACCGATGACGACGGCGTTGAGCGCACTATCGCAACGACTCAGTTCGAAAGCACTTCCGCACGACGGGCGTTCCCGTGTTTCGACGAGCCGGCGTTCAAGGCTTCTTACGGCGTGACGCTGGTGGTTCCTGAGGGCGAGTTCGCCGTATCGAACGGTCCGACTGTTTCCGAAACGAGTTTGGGCGATGGGCGCAAGGAAATCGTGTTTGAAGACACGATGGTGATGTCGACCTATCTGGTTGCGTTCATCGTGGGTCCGTTCGAGGCGACCGATCCTGTCGACGTAGACGGCGTGCCGTTGCGCATCATTCACCCAATTGGCAAAGGCCACCTGACCGACTACTCGCTCGAGGCCGGTGCGTTCGCACTGAAATTCTTCACCGAGTACTATGGAATTCCGTATCCGGGCCAAAAGCTCGACATGGTTGCGGTGCCTGACTTTGCGTTTGGTGCGATGGAAAACCTCGGTTGTATTACGTACCGGGAAGTTCTGCTGCTAGTCGACAAGTCACGTTCTACCGAACCCGAACTGCTTCGGGTTGCCGATGTTATTGCGCACGAAATCGCACACATGTGGTTTGGCGATTTGGTGACGATGGAGTGGTGGAACGGAATCTGGCTAAACGAGGCGTTTGCCACGTTCATGGCGACCATGTCTTCAGACAGCTTCAACGCCGAATGGGGTCGCTGGAATCAGTTCAGTCTGGAACGCTCGATGGCGTTCGACGTCGACTCGCTTGCCAACACTCGTCCGATCGAAATCGAAGTGAATTCGCCAGAAGATGCCGAGGGTATGTTCGATCTTTTGACGTACGAAAAGGGCGGATCAGTACTGCGAATGTTGGAGCAGTACTTGGGTGCAGAAGAGTTCAAGGACGGGATTTCCTACTACCTGAACAAGCACAAATACGGGAACACCGAGACCAACGACTTGTGGGATGCGATTGAGCACGTAACGCAGCAGCCGGCACGTCGGATCATGGATTCGTGGATTTTCCAGAAGGGCTACCCGCTGGTAAGCGCTTCGATTTCTGATGATGGATCGACGATTACGTTGTCGCAGGATCGGTTCCTGTACACCGAGGGCTCTGAACCCGACAAAACGATCTGGTCTGTGCCGATCGTTATGAAGGTCGGAACGGCTTCTGGTGTTGAGGAAGTTCGGTATCTGCTTGAAGAGAAGTCGGCTGAGATCAAACTGGATTCTCCTGCCGATTGGGCTTCTGCCAACGCCGGTGGAAGTGGATTCTTCCGAGCTCGCTATTCGCCGGAAATGTTGAAGGCACTTTCTGGCAGTATGTTCGACAATCTCACTCCAATCGAACGATTCGGTCTTGTGGACGACACGTGGTCGTCGGTGATGGCGGGTCGAACTTCGTCCGCTGATTTCTTAGATTTCGCACGAAGCTTCCAGGATGAAACCGACCTCGACGTTTGGACGGTGCTTTCGGGTTGTCTTGCAGGGTTAGACAAGCTGGTTGAGGGCGAGGCGAAGCTGCAGTACAAGGCTGCTGTTCGCGACCTGGCGCAGCCTGCGCTTGATCGACTTGGCTGGGAGCCTGGAGATAGCGATTCTTCTCGTGATCTCGAACTACGCGGTCTGTTTATTCGATTGCTGGCGAATGTCGGTGACGATGATCTGGCGCTGAAGAACGCTGGCGATCTGCACGATTCGTACTTGATTGACGCTGGATCGGTTGAGCCGAACATTGTGGCGGCTGCTACCGGAGTCGTTGCTTCAAAGGGTGATCCGGCTCAGTACGAGGTGTTCTTGGACAAGTTCCGTAATCCGACGACTCCGCAGGAAGAGCGACGTTACCAATCGGCGCTTTCGGCGTTCCCGGGAGAGGCTGAGATGAATCGCACGATGGCGATGGCGCTGGATGGCTCGATCCGAACTCAGGATGCGCCGTATTTGTTGGCTGTTTGCATGCGAAACAAGGAGCAGGGTCATCTTGCTTGGGAGTTCGTGAAGGACAACTGGGACAAGATTAACAAGGACTTCCCGGCGAACAGCATTGTTCGAATGCTTTCGGGTGTGACTTCGCTGAGCAAGCCTGAGCAGGCGGACGATGTGATTGCGTTCTTCGAGGATCACGAGGTGCCGTCGGGTCAGCTGACGTTGCAGCAGACGCTTGAGAAGCTGCGTGTGAATGTGGCGTTGCGTGAGCGTGAGAGTGGGCCGTTTGGCGAAAGTTTGACCAGCTAGGCTGGTGTTTTCGTTTGCAGTTGGTGCTCTTGGATCGGCAAGTTTAATTGTCATTCTGAACTTGATTCAGAATCAGTGTTGGCTGGCTGGATTCGAGGTGTCGGGCTGACATGATGTTGGCTGATTCATTTGGTTGATTTCCGTTGATCACAGATCCTGAATCAAGTTCAGGATGACAAATATTCTGGTAGACGAAAAATCGTTATGTCCACAATCCAATACACAAAGTCGTTGCCTGTTGTTGCTGAGCCTGATGTTCTGGTTTGTGGCACGGGGTTGGCTGGTATTGGGGCTGCTGTGGCGGCAGCTCGGAACGGCGCTACGGTTATGGCTGTTGATCGGATGGGGTTTGCTGGCGGATTCTTTACGAACATCATCGGATCGGCGTTCGATGGGTTTGTTTACGAGGAGACGGGCAAGCCTGTTGTAGGCGGGCTTGTTTTCGAGATGTTGGAACGGATGGGTGTTGTCGAGCCGGGGCAGGCTCCGCACCTTGTTTACAACGTGAACGGCGATTTCACCGAGGTCGAGAAGCATCCTGATCGCGTGATTCCTCGCACTGATCCCGAATTGTTCAAGAAGGCTTCGGACGACGTGCTGATCGAGTCGGGTGTGCAGCCGTTGTTTCACACTCAGGTTTCGGACGTGATCGTTCGTGGTGATCGGGTTGAGTCGGTGATCGTTAGCAATAAAGACGGTCTGGTTGCTGTTCGACCGAAGATGGTTATCGATGCGACCGGCGATGCCGATGTGGCGGCGTGGGCGGGTTGCCCTTACGAGGTTGCGGAGTCGCTTCAACCGATGAGCTTGCACTTTCGAATTGGCTTTGTTGAACTCACTTTTGAGCTGCGACGGAAGTGTGCTGCAGTTCTGGAGAAGGCTCGTGCAGAGGGCAAGATAGGACTTTATGGCGGTCCGTGGCCAGCTACTTTTTCGGGTCGAGATATTTATTTCAACGTAATTCGTACGCCGGGATCTTCTACCAGTCCGAACGACTGGACCAACGCGGAGATTCAGGGCCGACGTGATGCCTGGACGATATTCGACCTCTGGAAACGGGCACTGCCCGAGTTTAAAGATGCATATTTTTTCACGAGCGGACCTACCGCAGGCGCTCGTGAGTCACGGAGGATCGTGGGCGATTATATGCTGACTGGAGACGATATTCGGCAGGCGAAGCGCCAGGACGATGTGGTTGTGCTTGGTGCGTGGCGGATAGATCGTCACCCGGAAAACGAATCTGGATATCACATGCAGCCGGTCGTTCCGCCGTACGATATTTCTTACCGAACTTTGTTGCCGCAGGGTGTAGAGAATTTGTGGGTGGCGGGTCGGTGTCATTCAGCGACATCTGAGGCTTTGGCATCGAGTCGGGTAACGGCGAATTCGATGGGCATGGGTCAGGCGGCGGGAACTGCTGCTGCGATGGCCGCTGCCAACGGTGGCGATAGTCGAGGGGTGTCGATTACTGAACTGCAGGATCGACTTGTGGCGGCTGATGTGATTCTCGATCCTGCGTCGGCGATGCAGGGTCTTTAACGGATATTTAGAAAGCAAAAGCGATGACGAACGGTCAGAATTTTTCTAACGATGAACCCGAGAAGCCTGGTCTGGAATTGCCTGCTCTTCCGCCGGTGATTTTCGGGATTCCGGTGATTCTTGGCGCGTTGGTTCACGTGTTTTTCTGGCGATTGTCGGTTATTGGCGGCATGATGGGGATCGTGATCGGCACCGTAATGGTTGTGGTCGGTCTTTTCGTCATTTATTGGAGTTGGAAGACCATGGCGGCGCACGGCGAGCATCCGGAGCCGGGTGTTGCGACGAAAACGCTCGTGGTGACGGGTCCGTTCAAGCGCACACGTAATCCGATTTATTCTGGGTTCTTGTTCATCGCTGCTGGCTTGGCGATTGCGCTGAATGCGATGGCGATGTTGATTGCTGTGTTCTTTGGGGTGGCGGCTTTGACGGCGTTGGTTATTCGTCGTGAAGAGGCTTACTTAGAGGGCGAGTTCGGCGAGATTTACACGAAGTACGCAAACCGCACTGGCCGCTGGCTCTAGGGTGCCGAGGGTGCCATTGGCACTTTTTGTTTGTGGTTAGTGGTGGTTGCTGGGGTGTCTGGCTGATGTTGGGGTGGTTGGCTGATGTCGGAGTGGTTGTGTTTTTGTCATTGCGAGGAGCCTGCCCTGAGGTGACGTGGCAATCACGTGAAGCTTGCGTGACGGTTGGCATATGTAACTATCGTTTTCAGGATGTGCCGAGCGTTCTGCTGTTGCCAACATTTAGTCGTTGCGTTGCTCGATACCGGTTATTGCCACGCCGCAGGGCCTCCTCGCAATGACAGACGGCGCGTCCCCGCCCCAGGTCCTTCGGCTCCGATGACTTCGCTCAGGAAAGGAGACTTCCGGTCGCTTCGCTCTACCCAGCCTGCGGCAATTGGGGCCAGATTTTCTTGGATATGCCGGTGGTTGGCATTGCGATAGATATAAAACCTATTAATCCCATTCCGAGGCTGATCCAGAGGGCGTACTCGTAGCTTCCTGTTGAATCGTAGATCTGACCCGCCAGCCAGACTGCGGTTGAAGCACCTATCGGCATGACCATGAACATGGTACCGATTATCGTTCCTAATCGACGCAGTCCGAATTCGTCGGAACTTACGGTACCGGTCAGTGAAATCACCGATGTCCACGAGCTTCCGATGATCACGATTCCGACTATCGCACCGGGGAGGCTGGTTGCCATGAGAAGAACGACGTATCCGATAGTTCGCATCATGAACGCGATTGATAAAAGCGGCCGTCGTCCGAATTTATCGGCAAGAAATCCGAAGCCAAGCCCGCCTGCGATTCCCGCTACTCCCACAGTCGCAAGCGCGTACGCACCGTTGATAGCTGTGGTGCCGAAGTCTGTCGTGTAAGCGACGAAGTGGGCATTCACGAAGCCCATTGTGTAGCCTCATATGAAGAAGCCAATAGTGAGTCGCCAGAAGAGTCCTGTTCGGCACGCCTGACCTAGCGACAGGCCGATATTCGGGTTTGCGGAACCCTTCGTGAAAACTTCGTTTTCATCGCCGTTCAGTATTGCTTCGTCTTTTTCGTCGGCGTGCTGGCCGGGTCCGGGTCGGCTTCTCAGAAGAATGATCACCAGCGGCAGAATGAGTACCAGCATTATCCCCGATAGGATCATGTATCCCTCGCGCCAGCCCAGAAATGCTACTGCTAGCGCCGTAATGGGCACCATGGCTGATTCCCCGACGGCTGAGCCTGTACCTGCCACCGACATCGCCAGAGCTCGTCTGCGTGTGAACCATGCGCCAACGATTTTTGCGACGGCTCCGGGTGATGCAAGTGTGCCGCCGATGCCCATGATTACGAATAAGACGTAGACGTGCCACAGGTCTTGGACGAGAGACATTCCGGCGAGGGCGAGTCCGCCGACTAGAACGCCGCTTGCTGCGATTTTCTTCGGGTCGTATCGGTCGGCGAGCATTCCTGCGACGGGTCGTAGGGCTCCGGTGGCGAGTCCGGCAATGGCCAGCGCTCCGGCTAGCGAGCCTCGGCTCCAGTCGAATTCTTCGGTGACTGGTTTTAGGAATACGCCAAACGAAAAACGTGATCCAGCGCCGCCGAACAGCATGATCGCGGTGCCAAGAACGACGTACCAGCCGTAGTGGATATTTCGGAGTCTTGCGATTTCGTGTTTACCGGGTGATGGGATTCGGGTGGGGGTGGATGGCAGCGCAGGATATCTGATGACTGCGGGGCTTCGCGGGGAATTGCGGGGGCGATTGCGATCAGTTGTCGCCCTTCGAGAACTTCAGGATGAGATTCGAGTTGTCGGAGTGAGACGGAATGAGGCTGATTTGAAGGGATGTTCAATGTTGAACGTGATTGCCACCCGTTCGACTTCGCTCAGGGCAGGCTGGCGTCGGACTTCTCGCAATGACAGCTAAACTTTTTGCTGCAATAAAAAAAGGGGACGGCCGAAGCCATCCCCTTTTTTGGGAGTCTTATTGAACTCTGGAGCTACTTGGTAGCTGCTGAGCAGACGGTGTCGATTACCAGCTGAGCTACGACGTAGGGATCGCAGTTGGCGTTAGGGCGACGGTCTTCGATGTAACCCTTGCCGGCCTTGGCGACCTGCCATGGGATTCGAACTGAAGCGCCACGGTCGGATACGCCATATGAGAACTGGTCGTATTTCTGTGTCTCGTGTTCACCAGTTAGTCGTAGTTCCACACCTGCGCCGTATCCGGCCATGTGGAGTGCTGGCTTGCCTTCAGCACCAAGTGCTTCGGCTGCTGCGGTACAAGCGTCGATCGACTCACGCATCTCGTTGGTCGAGAAGTTGGTGTGGCAACCTGCGCCGTTCCAGTCGCCTGCAACAGGCTTGGGGTCGAGCGTTGCTGAAATCGGGATGCCCTTAGGGCCAAGGAAATCTTCGGCAATTCGGTAGAGCAACCATCGAGCGAGCCACATTTCGTCACCGATTCCAGGAGCGGTAATCGGGCCGATTTGGAATTCCCACTGTCCGGGCATAACTTCAGCGTTGATGCCTGAAATGTGGAGTCCGGCGTCGATACATGCCTGGAGGTGAGCGTTTACAACTTCACGACCAAAGATTTCGTCGGAGCCAACGCCACAGTAGTAGCCACCCTGTGGTGCCGGGAAGCCGTTGTCGGGCCAGCCGAGCGGAGCGTTGCCTTCAAAGAAGGTGTATTCCTGCTCAAGGCCAAACCATGTGTCGAGGCTGCCGTACTGTTCGGCCGATGTTGCACAAGCTGCACGAGTGTTCGTGGGGTGCGGTGTCATATCGGTGAGCAGTGTTTCGCACATGACGAGCTTGTTGTCGCCACCTCGGATGGGGTCGGAAACGACCAGAACCGGGTTCAGAACCACGTCGGACTGATCGCCGGCGGCCTGGTTGGTTGAGGATCCATCGAATCCCCAGATGCCGGGCTCTTTACCATCGGCGAACACCTGTGCCTTCGACCGCAGCTTGGCGGTTGGCTGGGTGCCATCAATCCAAATATATTCGGCTATGTAGGCCATTATTGCTGTTCCTCGTGCTTCTTTCCCTGAGTGGGCACCATGCTGTTTTGCCGGTCAGACCGACGGGGTCTGAGGAGCGTTCCATATTTTGCGCAGCGAGCATTTTACTTGCGAACTGCGTCTTCGGATAGCCAGCTAAATCTGCGCTGGCCGATCATCCACAAACTAAATTATCGGAAACGTGTTTCAAAGGTGTTTCAATTTCGATGAATATCCGGATTGTTTGTGAAATACGACAGAACTCTCACGGATAGATTCGACTCGGGGTTGTTCTGGCCACATAATCGTGGAATGAACCCTGAACATTTTGAATTGTTGAACGGCACCGCTGAGGATCTTACCGCGTGGCACCGCGCTAATTCGCCTGAGCAGCTCGATTTGAAGGGTGCTGATCTTTCGGGTCGTGATTTACGAGGGCGTGATTTCACTCGGGCTCTTCTGGATCGGGCGGATTTTTCGGGTGCGAATCTCGATGAAGCGGTGTTTTCCGAGGCAAGCTTGCGCAGGGCCATTATGGTTGGCGCTTCGATGAAAAAGGTGACGCTTTACCGAACGAACTGCACCGGTGCCGATATTTCTGATGCCGATTTAGCGGGTGCGAATATGTATCGGTGTGTGTTGCGTGAGGCCACGATTACGGGTGCGAACTTTAAGACGGCTGCGATTTTCAAAGTGGCGTGGCCTGAGGGTGTGGACGTGAGGGCGCACGGATAGGGTCGGTCGCTAGGCGACGTTTTGTTTGGGGTGGCGGGCTGTCATTGCGAGGAGCCTGCCCTGAGGTGACGTGGCAATCAGTGGTTTCGAGCCGTGATATGAGGCACTGAGGAACTAGCCGAAGCGGTGAGATGTAGCTGGCTAAGTCGCTCAACCAAAGAAGTTCGACGTGATTGCCACGTCGCTCGTTCCTCACTCCTCGCAATGACAGAAGAGTGCTACCCGCTTAGGCCGCCTGTTACTCGCATTAGGGTTTCTTGTACTAGTAGTTCGTGGTCTAGCGTTCGTAATGGCTCTGATTCGCCTTTGATGTTGCGAACGAGCTCGGCGAAGGTATCGACGTAGCGAGCACGGTCTTCGATCTTGACGATATTGACGCCTTTTTTGTATTCGCCCTGATCTTCTTCTAACGTCAGTCGGATGGTGTCTGCTGGCTCGAACGGCTCCATGATTGCTGAGCCCTTGGTGCCGTACACCTCGAATCTTCGAGCCATTGGGCGTGTCTCCATGGCAGCGATATCGACAGTTGCAAGTGCGTTGGAATACTCGAACACGCCCAGTGTGTTGTCCATCACATCACGATTTTCCGAAGCTGCGTTCTGGAAGAATCGAGTAACTCTGTTTGGGCGTCCGAGTATCCAGACGACCTGATCGAGCATGTGCCCTCCGAGGTCGTACATCACGCCGCCTTTGTGATGCGCAAGGCCTTCTCGTCCCGTGAACTGTCCTTCTGGATTTTTTTCGGGAACCCATGTCGACATGTGCGCTCGAACCTGGAATATGTGGCCCAAAAAGCCTGAACGTGCCCAGTTGGCGATACGTTCGAATCCATCGTGCTTTCGGAACATGTAGCCCATTTGCACCATAGTGCCCTGGGATCGTGCGATTTCGACGATGTGCTCGAATCTCGAGTAGTCATCACCAGCTGGCTTGTCGTAGAACACGTGCTTTCCTGCGGCGACGATCTCTTCGGTGAATCCCAGGCTTTCCTTGTTGGAGCCTTCGGATGCGACGCAATCGATTGTGGGGTCATCGAGGAGTTCGTCTGGGTCGTCCACGAATTTGGCGTCGGCCCACGAGCCCGTATTTTCTACTTGTTCGCGTCGTACTTCATCGGGTTCGTAGACTCCGACAACTTCGACTTCCGGGTGGTCGAGCATTACCTGCAGCACCCCTTCTGCGTGACCGTGCTTCGTTCCGTACTGGGCCATTCGCAGTTTTTCGGGCATATAGATAACGACTCCGGGTTGTAATAAAGGCGAGCACGGCTGGTACTCGTGTGTCGGTACACAAATGTTGGAGCAGTCTACGCCGCGAATCGGAGGTGGCGGGTTGAATCGCCGGGGTTATGTATGCGAAATTTTCAGGTAGTTTGTGCCACAAGTGGGGCGGATTCGAGCCATGATCCCCATTCGTTGGCGGGAATTGCCTTCGAGTATTTCCAGCCTTGAGCGAATTCACATCCCAGATCGATCAGTGCATTGGGGTTCTGTCAGAACTCAGCGTCGGGGCAGAATAACATCGTTCCTCATTTGCTGAGGAGATCTATTAATGTCTTGCCCGCACTGCCTTTCCACGTCCGTTTCCAAGAGAAAACTTCGAACCTCGCTTGGATATCGAACTTTCTACTGCCGAGACTGCGAAAGGCGTTTCAATGAACGTTCAGGTTCGGCCTTCAACGATCTTCAGTTCCCGAACGACATCGTCTTACTCGCTGTTTTCTGGCGACTGAGATACAAGCTTGGATTCCGTGACGTTGCAGAACTTCTTTTACAACGAGGATTCGAGGTCAGCTATGAAACGATACGGGTTTGGGAGTTCAGGTTTGCACCACTTGTCAGCGAGAATCTTCGTGCAAAACGTCGAGGGGTGGCTGGTCGTTCCTGGTATCTGGACGAGACATACATCAAGGTCAGTGGTCGTTGGCGATATCTCTATCGAGCCATAGATCGAGAAGGAAACCTGCTCGATTCGATGCTGAGTGAGCACCGAGACAAGCATGCAGCCCGGCGTTTCTTGCGCCGTCTGATCGACAGTGCAGGGCAGAAGCCACTACGGATGACGACAGATAAGCATCCGGCCTACACGAAGGCAATTCGTTGGATCGTCGGTCGTAAGGTCTTGCATTGCCACAATCGGTACCTGAACAACCGAATGGAGCAGAATCATCGAGGAATCAAGCAGCGGTATTACCCGATGCTTGGGTTCAAACAGTTCGAGTCCGCCAGTCGCTTCTGTAACGCGTTCGATGAGCTGCGTAACTATCTAAGAATCAGGTCAGCGGGTAATGAGCATGTTCCAGCGGATGTTCGAAGGAAGATCTTCACCAGCAAGTGGTCGACTCTAATGACCGAGCTGTCAGCTTAAATACAGGGATCGGTCATGTATTTAAGCTGACAGAATTTCATGGTGAGTGCTGAGTTCTGACAGAACCTTTGTCTGGGGCACCATAGCGTGCTGGGGTGAAGAAAAGCGTTTAAACAAATGCGCGTAAGTAATTTGTTGGTGTGGAAATGGTTACCGGTGCGCTCAGTGCCCGCTGGGTTGGCTTTTTTTGCGATGGTTTACCGTGGATTCCGGTGAACGCATGCGCGTGCTCAACGCCGTTGTTATTAGGCAGAACGTGCGGCTTGAATGAACGCCTTTATTCGTTCCGGGTCTTTGATTCCGTCAGTTTCCACACCGCTGGCAACATCAACGCCCCATGGTGAAAGTTTGGCGATAGCGCTCTGTACGTTTTCTGGATTTAGTCCGCCAGCGAGCATGACGTTTTCGCGGTTGGCGATACCCTCAGCGGCCGACCAGTCGAACGATTTACCGGATCCTCCCGGCGTTTTCTTATCGAAGACATCGAGAATGATGCTGTGATTTACGTTGAGAATTGGCGAAACTATTTGGTCGAGTTCGGCGGGTATTGTGCCGTCTTTTACCCGAACCATTTTGATGATAGGGAGTTCTACTTTTGAGATGTATTCGGCATCTTCATCGCCACAGAGTTGCAGGTAGTCGAGCCCTGCTTTGCGGGCGATTTCGTTGACGAAATCGGGGTCCTGATTCATGAATAGTCCGACCAGACTTGGGGGATTAGCATTACCGCTTTTTTGCAGGCCTGCGCGGTATTCAGCAATTATCTGGGTGCCTTCGTCTGGTTGAAGTTGCCTGCGTACACCTTCTACGAAGTTGAAGCCCAGAAAATTAGCTCCGGCGTTTGCGGCGACGAGTGAGGCTTCGGCATTGCGAAGGCCGCAGATTTTTATTTGGATTGGTTCGGTCAGCATTTCGTTATCCGACTTCCACAGCGGCCATCGCCTGGGCAAGCTCGCGAACGTCGGTGCCGGCTTTCATGAGCGATTCGCCAACGAGTACGGCTTTTGCACCGGCGTAGCCCATGCGTTCAACGTCGGCAGAGTTTTTCATGCCGCTTTCGGCGACTCGAATTCGATCGTCGGGAATTTTCCTGGCGAGTGTTTCGAATACGGAAAGCGAGGTCTCAAGTGTTTTCAGATTTCGGTTGTTGATGCCGATGATGTTTGGTTCGACTACCGTTAGGGCGATGTCGAGTTCAGGTTCATCGAACACCTCGACAATAACGTCCATTCCCATCGAGGTTGAAACGGTGAATAGGTCTTTGTATTGCTCCGGGTCGAGGCAGGCGATGATGAGGAGGATGCAGTCGGCTCCTGCGGCTCGGGCTTCGTGCACCTGATATTCGTCGACGATGAAATCTTTCCGCAGCACGGGAACTCGCGATGCGCGGGCAATGATCGACACTGCTGCCAGATCGTCAATCGAGCCCGAGAAGTAGTCGGGTTCTGTGAGTACGGATATGGCCGCGGCTCCGGCGTCGGAGTACAGAGCTGCACGGTTGGCTGGATCGAGATTAGGATCGAGCGATCCTGCCGATGGGGAGGACCGTTTCATCTCGGCGATCAGCGATATGCCGCTTGTTGCACCAATGGCGCGCTGAAGCGAGAGTGGAACGCTGGAATTTTCAGCGATCGTGCGAATTTCCTGCAGGTCGCGTTTCTGCTTTGCCTGTTCAATGGTGATGAGTCGTTTTTCAACGATTTCACCAAGAATTCCTGGTATTTCGATCAAGACTGCTCCTGACTTACTTTGATCAACGAGTTGAGTTTTGCCTGAGCTGCACCGGAGTCGATGGAGTCTTGCGCCATTGCTGCGGCTTCTTGAAAGGCAACCGCTTTTCCGGCTGCCATTAGTGCGGCTGCTGAGTTCAATACGACCACGTTTCGTCGTGAGGTTTCGGGTGCGACGGGCGGGTTGTGACCAGCGCCAGCGCCAGAAAATATATCTTTGATTATTTGAGCTGATTCTTCTGTGGATTCGACTACCAAGTGTTCTCGTTTGCCTTCTTGAAGGCCGAAATCGGCAGGCCGGGTGCGTCGGCGTTTTAGGCCGTCTTTGTTGACCTGGTAGAGCAGCGTGTGGCCTTCGATATCGATTTCGTCGGCACCGGATTCTGCGTTCACTACGAACGCATATTGCGTGCCGAGGATTTCTAGCGCCTTAGCTATTTTCTCAGCGAACGCGGCAGCGGAAACTCCGATCACCTGTCGTTTTACACCGGCCGGGTTGGTTAGTGGGCCAAGGAAGTTGAATATTGTGCGTATCCCGAGTTGTGGGCGAAGTGGTCCTGCGAACTTCATCGCAGGGTGGAACGCCTGGGCGAACATGAAGCCAACTCCGCATTCGACGAAGCAGTTTTTTACGTCTTCTGGTCCAAGAGCGATGTTCACTCCCAGAGTTTCGAGAACGTCGGCGCTGCCGGTTGAGCCTGACATGGCTCGGTTTCCGTGCTTGGCGACTGGCACGCCGGCTCCGGCTACAACGAATGCTGAGGCGGTTGAAATGTTGAACCAGTCGAGCCCGCTGCCGCCGGTACCGCACGTATCTATCATTTCTAGATCGGTTTCGACGTGTAGCGAAACTTCTCGCATCACGCCTGCCATGCCGGCGATTTCGTAAGGTGTTTCGCCCTTCATTCGCATTGCGGTTAGGAACGCACCGAACTGGGCGGGCGTTGCTTCGCCGGTCATGATTTCGCGCATGGCGTCGGCGGCCTGATCTTGCTCTAGATCAGTGCCTTCGACTGCGGTTTGTATTGCCTGCTGGATGTTCATTGTTTGTTTTTTACTTCGATTTGATTCGGTGTTGGCTGGGATGATGAGGATTGGCGTAAAGGAATTGTGTCTTTAAGAAAACCCGCTCTCAGCGGCGGCTTGGTGATGGCTTGTCCAAGAAGTTTTGGAGTAGGTCTTTGCCTGCTTCGGTCATGATCGACTCGGGGTGGAACTGAACGCCTTCAACGTCGAGATCTTTGTGCTTTATTCCCATGATGATGCCATTTTCGGTTTTTGCGGTTATTTCGAAAACGTCGGGGACGGTTTCTTGTTCAACTGCGAGCGAGTGATATCGCACAGCTTCGAACGGTTGAGGGAGTCCCGCGAACACGCCGCTGCCTTCATGTTGAATTGGCGATGTTTTGCCGTGTCGGATTTCGCCTGCGTTCTTGACTACGCCCCCAAAGGCCTGTGCGATGCATTGATGCCCGAGGCAAACGCCGAGTACCGGAACTTTTCCGGCGAAGTGTTTGATTACGTCGACTGAAATGCCAGCGTTGTCGGGTGTTGAAGGTCCGGGTGAAACGACGACACGGTCCGGGTTCATTGCAGCAAGCTGCTCGATTGTGGCTTTGTCGTTTCGTATCACCTCGACCTCGGCTCCGAGTTCGGATAGGTACTGGAAGAGGTTGTATGTGAAGCTGTCGTAGTTGTCGATTAGTAGAAGCATGATGTTTATTCGCCGTTGATGAGAATTGTCGCAGTGTGCGTGGATTGAGTTGGAATTGTTCGACTGCTTCGCCAGGATTGTTCGTTTCTGCGGGACATCGCTTCGGCGCGTGCGATTGCCAGTAGAGGGGCTTTTACCTTCTGGAATGATTCGAGATTTTCGGCTTCAGGATTGGAGTCGTACACGATTCCGGCGCCACCTTGAACGTGGGCTGTGCCGTTTCGTAGCACTATCGATCGGATGATAGTTCCGGTGTCGACATCGCCGTTCGCACCGAACCAGCCAATGCCACCGCAGTAGGGTCCGCGTCCTTCGGGTTCGAGTTCGGCGATCAGCTGGATTGACCGGATTTTTGGTGCGCCCGAGAGCGTTCCTATTGGGAATCCTGCCCTGAAGGCGTCAAAGTCGTCGTTATCCGCGACTAGCCGCCCTTCGACTCGTGATACGAGGTGCATTACGTGCGAGTAGCGTTCGACTTGCTTGAACGATTTGACGACTACGGTACCGGGTTTGCAGACGCGTCCGAGATCGTTTCTGGCGAGATCGACGAGCATTACGTGTTCAGCCGATTCCTTTTCGTTTGATAGGAGTTCGGCTTCGTTTAGTAGATCTTCTTCAGCGGTTTCGCCCCGAGGTCGAGTGCCGGCGATTGGGTGAACCGCAGCGGTGTCGCCAGTTGTGCGCAACATGAGTTCCGGCGATGCCCCGATGAGTTGCATGTCGCCGAGATCGAGCATGTACATGTATGGCGACGGGTTCATGGCCGACAGTTGTTCGTAGATGTCGATCGGATCGGCTTTGGTGGCGGTTTCGACTCGCTGGCCGAGTACAACCTGGATTAGTTCGCCTTCGATGATTGCTTCGCGAGCCTTTTTCACCATCTCTGCGTATTCGCACAGGCTAGCCTGTTTTTCCGTGGCGGCAGGCAGGCTCGCCTGGTTTTCTATGGCGGCTGAATGGGAGTTGCTGGATGACACGACTTCGAGCGACTGCTGGATGTCGGAGATTCGGTCGGTAGCGACTTCAAATAGATCGGCACTGCCGGTGAACACGATGATGTGCAGCTGGTCGAGTACGCGGTCGAATACGAGTAGTTCCCGCGGCAAAATCATTGCTGATGTTGGCGAATTTGTTGGGTCGGCAGGTAGTTCTCCAACCGACGGTTCGAAGTGTTTGACGGCTTCGTATGCCACGTAGCCGAATGCACCTGTGACCAAGCTTGGAAGACCGTCGATTGGGGCGACGGTTCGGGATTCGAGCTTATTCCGCAATGCGGCGATTGGATCGATATCACCGAGTGTTTCGTTCTTGCCGGTGCGAAGTACGTGTTCAGTTTTCGGGCACACGTAGGCGTATCGAGACGCTCCGGCTTCTGGAGATTCCGATTCGAAGATGAACGCGGGGTCGTTAGCTTGCTGCAGATTTCTTAGAGCATCGATCGGTCGAACTGTGCTTTCGTCCGTGGCGATGACGGCATGAACCGGTACGACATCGAATAGCTTCGATACGTTTTCGAATTCCTCACGGCTGGTCGTTGAGATCAGGTCAGACACCTGCTGATTCCTCCGCGTGATCTATGGCTCGCATTAGTGCCCCCATTTTGTGGAGGGTTTCTTCGTACTCGGTTTGTGTATCGCTATCGGCAACAATTCCACCACCGGCCTGCAGGTACGCAACGCCGTCTTTCATCACCATAGTTCGCAGTGAAATTGCGGTGTCCATGTTGCCGGTGAAGCTGAAGTAGCCAACTGCGCCGCTGTAGGGTCCACGCTTGTCGGGTTCGAGTTCGGCGATCAGCTGCATCGCTCGTACTTTGGCGGCACCCGAAACGGTTCCAGCTGGGAACGCAGCTTTCATGGCGTCAAACATGTCGTATTTTTTCGAAAGATCACCCGTTACGTGCGACACGATGTGCATTACGTGGGAGTACTTTTCGATCTCGAAACTCTGGGTAACATCGACGCTTCCCGGGTTCGAAACTCGGCCTACGTCGTTACGTCCAAGATCGAGCAGCATTACGTGTTCAGCGATCTCTTTTTCGTCGTTCAGGAGTTCTCGTTCAAGTTCGTCGTCGTGTTCGGGGTTTATGCCTCTAGGGCGGGTTCCAGCGATCGGGTGAACCGCCATCCTGCCGTCGATCACCTGCGTTAGAAGCTCCGGAGAAGCACCAACTATTTGGAAGCCGTCGAGTTCGAGAAAGAACATGTATGGCGACGGGTTAATAGCTCTGAGGGAGCGGTATAGATCGAACGGTTTTACAGGTGTTCTACGTGCAAGTCGCTGCGAGAAGACAACCTGAATTACTTCGCCATCTTGGATCGCCTGCTTGCACTTTGCCACCGCTTCGCCGTAGTACTCACGGGTCATGTTGGGTATGTAGGGCTGACCGGTGATTTCGCCGTGATCGAGCGGTGACTGGTCGGGGCTGCCGACAGAGCTGTAGTCGAGATTTGGATCGCGTGATGTAAAGCCGGAAGTTGGCAAGAAGTTACGTCGAGCGCCTCCGGGAGGAACTGGCTTGTCGAGTCGGGCGATGACCTCTTCGATTTTTGCAGCTGCTCGTTCGTAGGCTGCTTCGGAGTTGCCATTTTCGATCGCTGCGTGAGATACGACGAAAATCGTGTGGCGGACGTGGTCGAAAATGAGAACCGTGTCGGTGAGCATGAACACGGACTCTGGAACGTCGAGCCCTGATTTTTCATCAGAGATTGGCGGAACAGAAGGTTCGAAGTATCGGATTGTGTCGTACGACAGAAAACCGACTGCGCCGCCATGGAATTTCGGCAGGCCTTCGACAGTGGCGTACTTCACCTCAGCCATGCGATTTCGCAGCAGATCGAGCGGGTCGATTTCGCCTAGTTCAGTTCCAGCGCCTGTTGTGAACACTTCTGAAGGCTCTGTGCCCAGAATGCTGTAGCGCGCTACATTTTCGCCGCCTTCGACAGATTCGAAGAGAAACGAATGTGACCCGGTTGCGGTCTTTAAGTAAGCCGAGACGGGTGTCTCAAGGTCGGCACTGATTTCGCGATAGACCGGGATCAGGTTGTGCGTCTGGGCGAGGGTTTTGAATTTATTGAGGTCTGGTGTGTAGTCGGGCATGTCGGAAGATTCCTGGTGTTATTGAAGTCGATAAGTAGGCGTTAATTACGACTTCGCCAGGAATTGTTGGCTTTGTTTATTTTGATGTGAATTGACATTGGATTGATGTATCAGGTGAAATATCGGAACGATTTTACCCGCCTCAAAAAGCGGCTAGCCGCCTATTTCCAGTTCTTTGTGTAGCTGGAAATTTTCATTGCGTCTCGTACCCGCTCCATCGTGTCGGCGGCGATTACTCGCATGCGTGCCACACCGCTCATGATTGCGTCTTCGACCAGATCCATGTGCTGTTCGTAGTAGGCCCGCTTCTCGCGGATAGGTTCTAGGAAGTTGTTGAGGGCTTCTGCGAGCGCAAGTTTGACCTCGACATCGCCGATAGTGCCTTTTCGGTAGCGGGCTTTGAACTCATCGATCTGTTCAGTGTTCGGGTTGAAGGCGTCGTGGTACTGGAAGACCGGATTGCCTTCGACCGTTCCGGGAGTATCGGCTCGAAGTCGGTTGGGATCGGTGAACATTCGGCGCACCTTTTTTGTGACCGTTGCTTCATCGTCGGACAGCATGATTACGTTGCCCTTCGACTTGCTCATCTTGCCCTGGCCGTCGGTTCCCGAAAGTCGTGGAACCCTGCCTACCAGCGAATCGGGTTCTGGGAAGATGTCTTTGAACATGCGGTTGAATTTTCGAGCAACTTCGCGTGTCATTTCGATGTGTGGAAGCTGGTCGTCGCCAACCGGAACGAGATCGGCCATGGGCAGCAGAATGTCGGCCACCTGGCTCATAGGGTAGCTGTAGAAACCAACGGTGCGGCGTTCGACATCGAGATCGTCTAGCTCGCCTTTAAGCGTTGGGTTTCGTTCGAGCATGCCGAGTGGCGTGATGAAGCTGAGCAACATCGTGAGTTCCGCGAATTCGGGGACGTAGCTCTGTACAACGAAAGATGACTTTTCGGGATCGAGCCCGACCGAGAGCCAGTCGAGAGTCACCTGAAGCACGGAATCGCGAATCAGGTCGATTTCGTGGAAGTGATCGCCCAGTGCCTGGTAGTCGGCTAGCAGGAAGTAGCAGTCGTACTCGTCTTGCAGGTCGATCCAGTTGTGGAGTGCGCCAACGTAGTGGCCCACATGCAGTGCACCGGTGGGTCGGATGCCAGTGAGGATTCGTTTTTTCTTGTTCGGCGCAGCCATGATGTCGGTCGATTCTCGATTTGCTTAGTTACTACGTACTTCGCTAGTACTGGGTCGAGGTAATCGTCGCCTGAAAAACGGGCACAAAAAAACCTCACTCCCAAATGAAATAATTTCAAGGGGCGAGGTATGTATCCCGCGGTGCCACCCTTATTACCGTCGTACGTTTCGTACTGCGGCATCTCTGTCGGACACACGGTCAAGGCTAATAAAGACCGTAGGCCCTGGGCTCTGATAACGGTGCCCACTCCGTCGGAAGCTACTCACTTGCCTTTATGGCGCTTTGGCTTCGATGCTCTCGGGTCCATTCGGTTCCGGTCGTGATATCGGGCTTCCACCTTGCCCCGACTCTCTTTGATCCGTAACGAAACTTACTAGTCCCGATCAACGCAAATATTTGATTCGAACTGTCTACAAGATTAAGCCCTAACTATGGGATGAGTCAATTTTGGCTGATGAATTGAACTGGAATGAACGTGTGCCTGCGCACGTGAAAGTAGAAAATATAAATAATTGAGAATTGATGGAACAAATCGGAGCGGGGTTTCGTCTTAGCTATGACGGACGACCTAACGAGGCGTCTTAGCAACGGGAAATCAATGGCTCACTAACATCAGTCAGGCCAACAAACGGAAAATATTCAAAATGTTTAGCGGAACGAAAAATAAGTGGCTCGTACTGGTTGCTATCGCAGCCATCGCAGCGTTCGTGCTTGCGTGTGGCACAGATGAGACCAAGCTTCTTTCGGACAACAGCGGCAATGGCGGAGTTGGTTCACAGCCGACGGACGACACTGCCAGCACGTCTGATCCTGTCGACAGCCCGCCTGCGACATTGCCGGAAGATCCCGGCTATGACCAGATACACGAGTTTGCTCCTATTGAGAGCGTTCAGATTATTACTCTGGAATCCTACCCAGAACAGTTTGTTGTTCAGGTCATTTCGGGGCTCCCAAGCGGATGTGCAACATTCAGCCATGCTGAAGTTACCCAAGACGGTACGGACATCAACATTGACGTTTACAACATGGTTCCCGCACCGGGTGAGCTTATTGCTTGCACGATGATGTACGGAATCCACGACGAGAACGTTGGCCTTGGTAGCGACTTCGAGCGTGGTACCGAGTTCACAGTGATTGTGAACGGCACCGAACAGGGATCGTTCACCACTGGATCTTCACCGATTCAGGTCGACCCTCCGTACTCCGACCCCGGATTTGAAATTCAGCCAGCTCCGGTCGAGGATCTGGAGATCATCAGCGATCAGGATGCTGACGGAGCTACTGCTTACTACGCAAGCGTGTCGATCGGACTTTCGGACGGTTGCAAAGAGATCATCGAGCCGAACGTGGTTACCGTTGATCGCGAAACGTTCGAGATCTACCCGGTGGTCAAGGTGCCGACCGGCGACGTTATGTGCATAGCCGTTTACCTAATCGAGTCAGCACGGGTTCTTCTTGGAACTGTTGGTGAGGATCTGGCTGCTTGCGCTGTTTACGTAGTGAACGCAGGCGACAAAACGGCAACTTTCCAGGCTATTGCTCCGAACGTTCGATGCGTCGACCCTGATCAGGCAACGCCGACTCCGCAGCCGCCAACTGGTGGCACGAGCCTTATTTCCGACAGCCTGGCTCTCGAGCTTTCGCTGCGGGGCAAGGGTGCGGATGTTGAGAACGGTGGACAGGGCGATGGAGCGAAGCAGTTCGGTGTTGTTCCAACTGAGTTGAAGGTGAACGGCCAACAGGTTCTGATTTACGAATTTGGCTCTGGTTCAGCTGCTCAGGAAGCTTCAGAGACTGTGAATAGTAACGGTTCTGAGTTGACGACAGCGGAAGGCGTGATGATGGTCCACTGGATCGCCACCCCTCACTTCTATCTGTACGGCAATGCCATCATTCTCTACGTAGGTGACGATGCCGATATCGTTGATTTGCTCAACTCCACGGCAAGCCTGTTTGCAGGTCCCGGCGTTGACGGCACTGACGATGCTGATGAAGACGTAGTAGGGGAATTTACTACGAAGTTGGCAACGATCGAAAGCGTTCAGATCGCTTCGACTCGATCGATCCCTGCGCAGCACACGATTGCGATAACGATTGCTCTCGGCGGAAGTTGCGAGACTTTCAACTCGATTGATTGGTTTGTTGAAGGCCGGGAAGTAAACGTTTCGTTGCTAACCCAGGTTCCAACCGCTCCCGTGCCCTGCACTCTAGCGATCATCTACGAAGACCAGTCGATCAACATCGGCTCCGAGTTCGAAGCTGGCGTTGAGTACGACGTGATCGTAAACGGCGAACGCCAGGGAACGTTCTTCGGCGGTTAACAGGCCGGCCTAGTTTTCAAAAACCGCAAAAATATCACGGCAGGCCATGAGCCGTTAGCACCCCACTTATCGATTTGCTGCGCCCGGCGGATCTGGTAAGTGGGGTGCTTCGCGTTTGGTGCTTTGTCAAATTGAGCATGTAGCGCTGTTGCCTTCGGGGTGTTCTTCTGCGAATCTTCTGCGCATTCGGATTTACTAATTCCTAACGGAGTGCCAAATGCCTGCCAAGAAGATTTCGCCGTACGGTTCGTGGGAGTCGCCTATTTCAGCCGATCTGATCACCGAGGGTGGTCTTCGATTGGAGCAGGTGCGGGTTGATGGCCAGAATGTTTACTGGCTGGAGGGTCGGCCGGAAGAGTCGGGTCGATACGTGATTGTGAAGCGGTCGACTGACGGTTCTACTGCCGATGTGAACGCTGCGCCTTTGAACGCCAGAAACGCCGTTCACGAGTACGGCGGTGCTGCATATGCAGTTCGTAATGGCGATGTGTATTTTGCGAATTGGGACGACCAGCGGTTGTACAAGGCTGCGAGCGATGGCGGTGATGCCGTTGCGATTACTGGTGAGCCAGCGATCGAGCGTGGCGATCGTTACGCCGACCTTGTTGTGAGCAACGATTCGAACTGGTTACTGTGTGTTCGAGAGCGTCATCACGAGGATCGTGAGGCTGATAACGAGCTTGCTCTAGTGCCAACTGATGGTTCAGGTGATGTTCGTGTTCTGGCAAGCGGTCACGATTTCTATTCTTCGCTTCGGCAAAATTCGGCCGGTGACAGGGTTAGTTGGCTTTCGTGGGATCACCCGAACATGCCATGGGACGGATGCGAGTTGTGGGTAGCTGATTTCGATACCGCTAGTGGTTCTTTAAGTAACGAACAGTTGGTTACTGGCGGGGCTGATGTGAGCATTGTGCAGCCAGAGTGGGCGCCCGATGGAACGCTGGTATTTATTACTGATGAATCGGGTTGGTGGAATCTTTCGAAGTGGTCGGACGGCAAAGTGAAGCCGGTCTTGACCGAAGAAAAGGATCACGGCGGGCCAGCATGGGCTTTTGGGTTCAGGACGTATTCGTTCTTGGAGGACGGAGCGGTTCTGCTGAAGGATTCGCAGGCCGGTAAGGGGCGGTTAAGGATGGTTGTCCTGAACGGCCGTGAGGTTGCTCATGCCAACGTCGAGCACAGTTCTATAGCTGAAGTGAACGTGGTTGGAAGCGATGTTGTTTACATTGGGGCTTCAGCAACTTCCGCTGCCGAGGTTGTCCGAGCGTCGCTCGGGAATGGTTCTTATGTGACGCTGAAATCGTCGAGTGATATCGAACTTGACGATGCTTATCTTTCTGTTCCCGAAGCGATAACTTTTCCTTCTACCGACGATGGCGAAGCGCACGCGTTTTACTATGCGCCAACGAATCCTGATTTCGAATCGGATGGTACGGAAACTCCGCCACTATTGGTTATCAGTCATGGCGGTCCGACAAGCGCTACAAGTTCGGCGTTGAGCTTGCCTGTGCAGTTCTGGACGAGTCGGGGATTTGCGGTTGTTGATGTGAACTATCGTGGGTCGGTGGGTCATGGCAGGGCGTTCAGGGACGCATTGAAGAAGATGTGGGGTGTGTACGACACTGATGATTGCATCGCTGCTGCGGATTACCTTGTTGGCAGGGGGCAGGCTGATACGAATCGTTTGGCGATTAAGGGTGGATCGGCCGGCGGCTACACGACGATAAACGCATTGACTTTTCACGATCGATTTGCGGTTGGTGCTACGTACTACGGCATTGCTGATTTGAGCGTTTTTATTGGCGATACGCACAAGTACGAATCACGGTATCTGGACAGCTTGATTGGGCCCCATCCGGGGGCTAAGCAGTTGTACCACGATCGTTCTGCGATTAATTTCACCGACCAGCTATCGTGTCCGATGATCATTTTGCAGGGGCTCGAAGATAAGATTGTTCCGCCTTCTCAGGCCGAGATCATGGCGGGTGCGCTTCGTGACAAGGGCATTCCGTTTTCATTGATGATGTTCGAGGGCGAGCAGCACGGATTCCGGCAGTCGAAGAACATCAAGGCGTCGCTTGAGGGTGAGCTGTATTTCTACGGTCGGGTTATGGGATTCACTCCGGCGGGCGATCTGCCTGAAGTGGAGATCGAGAACGAGTCGGCCCTCTAACAGGAGCCAATGGGAGCCAGTGGCTCTTTTTAAATTTCAAGTCAAACGTGCTCTAAGTAAATTCAAGGATAAATATGACCGAAAACGAACCTGAATCGATACTTGTTGTGACTCCTCATCCTGATGATTCGGAGTCGGCTACGGGAGGCACGATTGCGAAATGGTGTGCAGAAGGCAAGAAGGTCGTTCTGGTGGTGTGTACGAACGGCGATAAGGGCACCAGCGATCGTTCGGTGAAGCCTGAGGATCTGGCGGCTACTCGTGAGATCGAAACGCTTAACGCGGCGAAGGCTTATGGTCTTGCCGACGTTGTTTTTTTGCGGATGAAAGATCAGGGGCTTGAAGACAACGACGAGTTCCGAGAGAAGATCGTCAAGCAGATTCGTATTCACAAACCGCGGTTGCTGCTGACGATCGATCCGAATCGGCCTTACATCCGACACCGTGATCACTCGATGACAGGTCGGGTGGCGTTGGACGCTGTGTTTCCGTATGCGAGGGATCACGTTGCTTATCCGGAGCATTTGGCAGAGGGAATCGAACCGCACAAGGTTGAAGAAATATGGTTGTTCAGGCCTGAGCAGCCGAATCATCACGTTGATGTGACTGAATTCTTCGAGACGCGACAGAATGCTTTGCATTCGCATGTGAGCCAGGTTGGTGAACGGAGCGACGAGCGTGATGAGCGATCACGCAAACGACTGGCTGAGACGGGTAAGAAGTACGACGTTGAGTTGGCCGAGCAGTTTATGAAGATTGAGATGAACAGGTAGGTTTTGGGATGCGAGGCTGATTGTCATTGCGAGGAGTTCGACGACGTGGCAATCGGTGGTTGATGGAAACTGACGTTTGATTCGGTTTGGGCGTGTCGATTACTTGCTCTGTAAATGTGGTTGGCTGATTCGAACGGTTGTTTACGAATGATCATGATTGCCACGTCGCCCGACTCCTCGCAATGACAGGCAGCGCGTCCCTACCACCCGTCCCTCGCGGCACCACCCCAGGTCCCTCGGCTCTGATGACGCAGTTTATCCCGATGACAATCGGGGTTCAGGAAAGGAAGTTTTATCCTGCGCCTTCGCCGCCGTCGATTGGTAGTTCTACTCCGCTGATGAAGTCGGATTGGGATGAGGCTAGAAAGAGAACTGCGTTTGCTACCTCTTCGGGTTGGGCGAAGCGGCCTGTTGGGATTTTGGCGAGCTTGGCATCTCGACGTGGGCTTGCTGGCCATGCGCTTTCGCCCATTGGTGTCATGGTTACGGTCGGTGCAATGCTGTTGGTCTGAATGTTGTGAGATCCAAATTCAACTGCCAGTGTCTGGGTCAAAAGCTGCAGGGCACCTTTAGAGGCGCAGTAAGTAGCTCCGGTCGGAATCGCACGAATCGCACCTCGTGATGAGATGTTTACGATCTTGCCACCTTTTCGTTCGATCATTCCTGGTATAAACGCCTGTGAGAGCAGAAACGGTGCGAGGAGGTTAACGTTCATAACCGTGTGGAACGTTTCGATTTCAACATCCAAAAACGGTTCGTGCTTGGCGACCCCTGCGTTGTTTACGAGAATGTCGACTCGACCGAATTCAGCGAGGACTGCTTGGGCGAGAGCCTTCACATCGTAGGCATCCCCCATTTCAGCTGTTTTGGTCCAGACTTTTACTCCGTTTTTACGGGCGGCTTCGGCGGTTTGTTCGAGTTCTTGTTCATTACGAGCGGTTAGTGCGAGGTCGGCTCCTGCGGCGGAGAGTACTGCGGCAATTTCAACGCCAATTCCTTTGGAGGCTCCGCTTATGAAGGCGATTTTGCCTTTTAGTGAGATGGCCTGAGATGTTGTGGTCATGCGTTGGGTTCCTGTTGGTGGTGGGGCGGAGTGATGTGGGGATTATGGACGTTGATAGACCTGCAAGGGGGGAGAAAGGTACTGAAATAATTCAGCACGACAGTTGGTACCGTTAGCAGTTCGATAATTGGGCGTTGTGGGACCGATGTTTACTTCGTGGGCGGTGTCCAGGATTTGGCGTTGTTGATTCGGCGTTGGATAGACGGGTGGGAGTGGAATACGAATTCGACGAAGGCGTTTGGCTGCTTTTGGGCAAGGTTCTGATCGCCGAGTTTGTCCATGGCGGATATGAACTCGTCGCGCATGCCGGTGAGGTTGAGAGCGTAAAGATCGGCTGCGGTTTCGGCTTTGCGAGAGAGCCAATTTGATATTGGAAGTGCGATTAGTGACACGCCCGTACCGACGATTAGCACTAGTGGAAGACCAGCGATATCGTCGATTCCTCGCAGGCCGAGCGAGTCGATCCACGCGGTAAGCGCCAGATCGATAACGAAGAAGCTGATGAAAATGAGCCCGGTCGATACGGCCAGCATCTTCCACACATCCCAGCGAACGTGGTGCCCGAGCTCGTGGGCCATTACTACTTCGATCTCATCGGCTGTGTTCGATTCGATCAGGGTGTCGGAGATGATGATTCGGCGGGTGCGTCCCCATCCGGTGACGGCGGCGTTAGCTTTGGACGTTTTGTCGCCAAGATGCCACACGTAGATGCCCTGGACGTGGGTTCCGATCTGATCGGCGAGAGCGAATAATCGGTCTTTTAGTTCGCCATCTGGAATCGGCTCGAACTTGTAGAACAGCGGTAAGAGTAAGACAGGAACCAACGCCATGAGAATGATGACGAGTATCGTTGCGCCGATCGCAGCCCAGAGCCACCAGAGTTCCGGTTGTGATCTCAGCAGCCAGTACATTCCTGAAACCAACACAACCAATAGCACCGATTGGATAAGGGTTCCTTTTAGCCAATCGATCATCCAGCTACGGAACGAAACCTTGCTGAGATCGAATTTCTTTTCGATGATGAAACCCGAGTAGACCTCGAACGGAAACTCGATGACTTGGAATCCGACTCCGATAACGAGCAGGTAGAGCACGACGATGATTGCCGCTGCGCCAGTCCAACCTTCAACGAGATTTCTGATCGCTTCTGATCCACCTGCGAGTAGGAACACGAGTGGCACGATGACGTTGATGGCCATCGAGACAACCGACATCGTTAGCTTTACGCGTTGATACTGACGTGCCTGTTCCGGGTCGACTGGCGTTACGGGTTTTGGCGGATCGGGTGTGTTTGGTTCGGGCTGGGCGGCTTCTGGAGTGGTCATGCTTTTAGGCGTGTCTAAGAGACCACGGCGATCTTGTTTCGTTCGATCAGATCGAAGTCGATTTTTGCGCCAAGTCCGGGATCGTTGAACGCATGGACGTTGCCGTCGGAGTCGATGTTTATTTCGGTCTCAAGACCGTATTTTTGTGCGCCGTCAGGGAGTAGCACCTCGAAGAACTCGCAGTTCTTCATCGCCATGATGGCGTGGAGGTTTGCAACGTTGTTCAGCGAGTTTCCGCCGTGATGCACTTCGTAGTTCATGTGAAAACCTTCGGCGAGATGTGCGGTTTTCATGATGGCCGTGATGCCGCCTTTAATCGCAACATCGCCACGAAGGTAGTCGGTTGCCTGAGCGGTTAGCCATGGGGCGTATGCTGTGAATCCGCCGGGAGAATATTCGGTCGCCATGATCGGAATGTGAAGCTGCTGCTTGAGCTTGGTGTAGTTGTAGAGATCGTCGTCGGCGAGCGGGTCTTCGTACCAGTAGTAGTCGAGATCCTGAATTGCACGGCCAACACGAATCGCCTGTGGGTAGTCGTACGACCATGTCGAGTCGAGCATCAGCGTGTGCTTGTCGCCAACTGCTTCGCGGATTTGTCGGCAGCATTCAATGTCGAGTTCTGGGTTCGTTGGCGGGTGGATCTTGTACGCCGTCCAGCCGTCGCTTTTCATCTGGGCTGCTTCTTCGGCGTAGATCTCGGGCTGCTGGTAGACCGTTGACGATGCGTAGGCGCTAACTGTGGTTCGGTAGGTGCCGAGAAGCTGGTGGATTGGCATGTTGGCTGCCTTGCCGCAGATGTCCCACAGAGCGATGTCACAGGCACCGACTACCCTGATGCCCGACTTGCGAGTGAGTTGGCTTAGCGTTTGCCACAGGCGTTCTCGGTCAAGTGGGTTCTGACCGACGAGAACTGGTTTTAGATATTTGATCAGCGAGTTCGTGTCGAGACTTGCCGGCTGACTTGAGCTTCCAAGAAACGCGTGCCCATCGATGCCCTCGTCGGTTGAAATCGTGACCAGCCCGAGATCAGACTCGCCGCCGATCTTGCCCGAGAGAGCGCTGTAGTGCGTGGTGGGAATGTTCTCCCATTTGAACAACGTGACAGTTACATCGGTGATCTTCATAGTGTTTCGTTAGCTCCGGGCGTCGTCGGACGACTTGGTCGCGCGTCGCAGTGCGTTAGCTCCGGGCGTCATCGGATGACCGGTACGAGCACTGTTGGACGGACTGGTTGCCCAGAGTACCTTTCTTTCGTTGAACCTCTTCCCGAAGGACAGGGGACTATTGTTGCAATCTCATTGGTGATTAATAAAACGGCTGGCTCGGTACTAGCGTGTCGACTACAGCTACCTCGCCTACGGTGAACCGTTCGAGAACTGATTCATCGATTTCGATGCCGAGTCCGGGTGCTATTGGCACTTCCACTCTGCTGTTTTTCTGGGTGAAGAACGACTCGGTGAGGTTTTCTCTGATTGGGTGAGGTGTTTGATCGAACTCGAGTACAGATTCGTTCTGATAGGGGATGTTCGTTTGGCCGATCTGGCCGATTGGTTGAACAGCCAACGTATGTACCGCAGCTGCGAAGCTAATTCCAGTGCCCCAGAAGTGCGGATTAAACTTGATGCCGAATGCCTGTGCCATGAGCCCAACACGGTGCAATTCCGATGGCCCACCAACACCGCAGGTGTCGGGCTGGATGATGTCGAATGTTCTTTCGGCGAGCCGAGGAGCGAACTCCCATCGTGTCGAAAGGCTTTCACCTCCCGAAATCGGAATCGGAGACTTTTCCTGAACCAGCTTGTTACCTACGAAATCTCGTGATGCGCATGGCTCTTCGAACCAGGTGATGTCTTGATCGACGACCATGTTTGCGAAAGTGAGCGCGGTCGATGGGTCGTACGATTCGTTGGCGTCGAACATTAGCCGCACGTCTGAACCGATGGCTTCTCTTGTCGCTTTTATTCGGTCTGCATCCTCTTTCAGTGACAGCGCACCGACCTTCATCTTCATCCCCGTGAAGCCCTGCTCGACGTACCCAACTGCTTCTTCGAGATGCGGTTTCAGGGCGTAGTTGTCGATGTAGTAGAGGCCGGTGGCATATACGGCGATCGAGTCGTGAAGGCGACCGCCCATCACTTCCGCAACAGGCTTACCGGTTGTTTTGCCGACGATGTCGTGGAGCGCAGTGTCGATTGCGCTGGCTGCCATCACGGCAACGCCTGCGTACCCGTGGCTCTGGTACGTGGCGCGGTGAATCTTGTGCCAAATTTGCGAAATGTTGGCAGGGTCTTCGCCAATAACCGTTCGCGCAATCGAAGCGATGCCCGCAACTGTGTCCTGCGATCCGTAGGTTTCACCCCAACCGACTACGCCGTCGTCGGTGAACACTTTCAAGACGACCACGCTGCGTGTGTCGGTCCAACGTTGCGACCATCCGAACGGCTCGTCGAGTTTGGCTTCGACGAATCGGACTTCGATGCGATCAATTTTCATCTGTTGAAAGAATCTTTCTTTCTAAAAGAACTTACGTTCACTGTTGGCAAGACCCAAAACAAAACCAGCCACTGGCTGTGGCTTTAGGTTCGTTGAGACCAGTCTTTGTCTAGCTGCTCGAAGCGTTGATTTAGTTCGGCGATTACTGAATCGGGGATTGGTAGATCGTTGTCGATCTGTTTGATGTTAGTAGCCATGTGAGCCGGGTTCGTAGTGCCGACAATCGCTACGTTGGCGTTGGAATCGCCGAGTGTGTAGCCGAGAGCAGTCAGGATTCCATTGTCTGGCTCATTGTCGATCGGACCAAGCGCCCGAATGGCTTTTGCTCGAATGAGATACGGCGTGTTGTAGCGTCCCGCATCGTCGATACCAGCTTCCGGCCGAGACTTGCCCCATACGCCACCAGCGATAGGTCGTTTGATGATCGTGCCCATGCCCTGAGCCGTTGCTTTTTCGAGTAGGTGGCTTGTTCGTGCCCGCTGCTCGACGAGGTTGTAGCTGGTTTGCAGAGTGGCAAACAGCCCTGAATCGACCGCCCAATGTGCAGCTTCGTTATCGCCCGAATAGCCGATGAATCGCGTCTTACCAGCCTGTTCAGCTTCTTGAAGCGCCCGGATTACATCGCCTTTTTCGAGAACATCGACGCCGCACGAGTGGAGTTGGACGAGATCAACGTGATCGGTCTGTAGGAGGCGAAGGGAGCGCTCGATCGAATCGGTAACCGTCTGGTAGGTCCATTCTTCACCCGGTGCACCGAGAGCGATGTGTCCTGCTTTGGTGGCAAGGAAGTAATCGTCGCGTCGGTTTGCGACACCTTTACCGACCATCAGTTCGGAAATTCCGTAGCAGGCAGATGTATCGAGGAAGTTGATCCCGCCATCGAGAGCGGTGTTGATCATCGAGGTCGCTTGATCTTGATCGGAGACTGATAGCTGAGAGCCTATCTCTGAAAGTCCAATACCGAGCCGGCTTGCATTGAAGCCTGTTTTGCCGAATGGAACTGTCTGCATATGGTTGGGTTCTCCGGGTGGGAATCATGTGCGGGAATTAATTGCGCCAGAATCTTACTCCTTAGAGGGCGATTCTGAGAATTTATGAGGCTGAAATTTAGGCAAAAAAAGACCCGGGCAAATAAATGCACGGGTCTAATCAATTCAATAGCGGCTAGCTTACGTAGCTTTACCAATCTTGAACATCTTGGTGCCTGAGACCGGGCATGTTCCCTGAGTCGCAGGTCGGCCATTTTTCATAGTGATCTGCTCTGGGTTCTGCATCTCACGTTTAGTCTTGCACTTCATGCAGTAGGCTTCCATATTGGACCCCCCGTTAATTCGGATGATGGTTATCCCGCGAAATTGTGCGCATCGGCGTCACTGCGGTTGATCGTTGATCGCGGCTCGACCCTACTACAACTTTTTGAACTTGTCGCTAGTTCAGACGGGCAAGTCTTAGGTCGGTGGCTGTTACCGCCGTTCACTCAAGTAGCAGCATATGATGGATTCGTAATGATCAAGCAGCCGAATGTTACGAAATACGTAATAAATACACGGTATAGTGTTGTTTTATATTCATTTCAGGATTTCAACAAATATGAGCCTGGAAACGCCTATTTTTCACTGGTTTGCCTCTCGCTGGCTGTTTCCCAA
>Ga0209402_10000688_pt1 | contig 39661 bp, 25 predicted proteins | sample ArcticOcean_MG_C_3_FD_187437 | JGI IMG/M metagenome (GOLD analysis project Ga0209402, IMG submission 187437) | Marine microbial communities from western Arctic Ocean - ArcticOcean_MG_CB8_126 (SPAdes) (version 2) | ecosystem: Environmental > Aquatic > Marine > Oceanic | place: Arctic Ocean... | reverse complement strand
CGATGTCACCGTTCGTGAAGTTTTCTCTAATCTGCATCGTGTCTACGGGATTGCTCCTGGTCTCTTACCAGACCCTGGTGCGCTACACGTGGCTGGGCAGGTTGTTGAACGGTCCTCGGACTCGGCCATCGACTGGCGAAGCCCTATCGGCATGACCGCGACTTTCTACCCATCATCGACGGCAGCATGGGTTCGTGCGATGAGTTGTTCGCGCTGCTGCTGGCGTACCTGCAAGGGCTGAAGATCACCCAGGCCGAACGCGTCGAATTCGTGGCCGACGGAGCCGCGTGGATCTGGAACCGCGTGCCCGGCCTGGTCGAAGCCCTCGGACTGCGAGACGATCAGGTTCAGCAATTGATCGACTTCTGGCACGCGGTGGAATATCTCGGCAAGCTGGCGGAAAGTACAAAACTCGACGTCACCGCTCGCAAACGCTGGGTGACCACTCAGAAGAAACGTCTGCTGCGAGGCGAAATCGGATCAGTCGTCGACGCCATCACCGAACTCACGAAACGCCGACGTTCGAAAGACCAGACGACGTGGTTGAACTACTTCATCACCCACGGCCTTGAGCATCGCCGCATGGACTACAGCCGGGCGCGTCATCATCACATGCCGATCGGCAGCGGAGCGATCGAAAGCGTGATCCGCCGAGTCATCAATCTTCGCGTCAAAGGCAACGCGATCTACTGGCTCCGCGAAAACGCCGAAACCATGATCCGTCTGCGAGCCTGGATCAAAGCCGGCCGAGCCCACGAGCTCTTCCACCAAACAACTTACGTCCCCCCACAACTCGCCCTCTGATACCAACGTCTCACGAATCCGCCCGTTTCCCCACTAAACATCACAAAAAAACACGACCGCTGCTCAACGTGGGCTATGTTTGTGTGTTGGCGATGATGACGGTCGAGCAAACGCTGCAGCGGTGATCATTGTCGACGATTGATCTTATTCCGTATGTGGAGTTCATGAGTTCGAGTGTCTGGTGTCTGTGGTTTTACCACAACCATTCGAGATTTCCAGGGGGACGCCTGGTTCAGGCGACAATTAAAGAAGAGGATTGCTATGAAGAAGAATCCTAAGGGGTCAGGACTCATTGTTTCCATTTTTGTCAACCGATGCCCCGAGACATCACCATGAAACCGCTCCGAATTGTTACCGCCGTCTGCGCATTCAGTCTTTCCCTGGCGCAGCTGAAAGCCGAGGACCAGTTTCTCCTTAATGAAGGAAAGGCTTACCCTTTGTTATCATCAGCGAATCTCCGGCGCGTTCGACGCGGTTGGCGGCAGCTGAGCTGCAAACCTACGTTGCGAAGATCTCCGGCGCGCGGCTTCCAATCAGAGCCGAGCCTTCCGCCGATGTTCCGGTCCAGATCTACGTAGGCGAGAGCCCGCACGCGGCGAAACTCGGCGTCACCGCTGATCGTCTCGAACACGGCGCTTACCGCATTGCTTCCGGTGAGAAGTGGCTCGCGCTAATTGGCGACGACACAGATTTCACGCCAAAGGAGCCGTGGGCGAAGAATAACTCCGGACGCGGCGAAAAACTGCAATCCGAGTGGGAAAAGGCGAGCGGATTGCCGTTCGGCGTGCCCAATGGCGGGCTTTACAAGTATCGCGAACGGATGCCCGAGACATTGGCCAGCGGCGAGCGCGAATAACTCTGGCAGTTCGACGAACGCAGTTCGTTCAATGTGGTCTGCGGCTATCTGCGAAGCCTTGGCGTGCGCTGGTACCTGCCCGGCGAACTCGGCGAGGTCGTCCCGAAGATGAAGTCGATACCGCTGCCGCGTTGCGGCCTTCGAGGTGGTCAGGTCATCGGTGCCACAACCGCCGACGGTATGTTGGTCGATAAACGCCCGGTCACGGTTCCCGATTTATTCTGCACCTTCTGCAGCGCTCTGAAAATCAACCCTCGCAAGGAAAACGTCAGCCCGCTGGGTCGGCCTCTAACGATCACCAAAGGCGGCGAGCCTGTGAAGGAACTGCTTTGACGTCAGCTTAGGTTGACTTGCCGAAAGTCCTGGTGACTTTCGCTACGAGGACTCTCAACCGTCATAAAACACGCATCTTCCGGCAGCACAAAGTCGGCGAGAACTGTGATGACTGGACGTGTCAGTCGCCTCTGTTCCCAGTCACTTGTTCTGTTTGGGGGCGTATCCTCTCCATACCCATTCGATGGCGTGAGGCAGGAATTGCGCCTTTGCGTTGCCGACGCCGTGGCCGGAGTTCTGGCAAAACAGATATTGGTAGTGGTAGCCCCTGGCCTTCAGCACTTTAGCCATGCGGTGGTTTGCCTCGACCCAGTCGTGCATGCCATCGCGCATGATGTTGGGGTTGAAACTGTCGCGGTCGCCAACGGCCATGAAAATCCGGATGGGCTTCTTTGGGGTCTCTTGAATGAGCTTGTTGTGAAAGCCCCAGGCCCCATCGGGCGTCTTCGGGTCAAAAGGCCATTGCTGGTTCACAAAAGTGCCTGACGTCGTTAGTACGCGGTGATAGAGATCCGTGCGATACCAGGCCATGATGAGCGCGGCCGAGCCTCCGGAACTGCTACCCATGGTCGCGCGACCGTCGGGATCTCTGGTCAGCTTGACCTCGCAATGTTTCTCCACCCGTGGCAGTACTTCGCTCTCAATGTATTCGGCGAACAGGCCCGACATCTGTCGTACTCTTTGCCTCGTTCGTGCCCCTGAGCATCGCCGCCTCCGTTGGCGACCATGATGGCGATCATCGCGGGGACACGCTTCTGCGCGATCAGATTGTCGAGAATACGCGGCAGCAACATGTTCGGTCGGCCCCTGGGACCATCGTGGCAGACCATGAAGGGTGCGTCGGTGCCCGGCACATATTGATCCGGAACGTAAACAGTGATCTGCCGCTTGTAGTCAATCTCATGGGTTTCGACGATCAGGGTCTTCGGGTTTGCGGGATCCAGCGTGCCGAAGACCTTTCGGGCAATCCCCGGGTTTAAGAGTCTCGTGTCCTTCGAATCGATGATGAATTGCTGCACGTTCCCCTGCGGGACACCTTCGACAACCTTACGCTCAGTGGCCGGTGAGTACTCAGGTCCGATGAGGAAGTTACCATCAACATCGAGCGGCGGATTCACGCCCGGTTTCCCATCCAGTCGCTCGAAGGTCGGGGAACCAGGAGCATCGAACGGGCGGGTCGGCGGCGCTGTGAAGGCTGTTTCCAAAAACAGCAGTGAGCACATTAGAAACGTGATGAAAACGGTCATCCGCTGCTTGGACATGAAACATCCTCGTCGAAGTAAGAAGTCGAGTCTTGCCCTGCCTGTTGGCTTCCCAAATCATCATCCCTGGTCACTTTCCGGGAATCAAATGGACCTGGTGCGTTTTTGTCTTCTCCGAAAAGCAGGCCGGACCAACCACAACGCCGTTCCGAGATTCTGACATCGTCAGGCCTGCGCCCCGCTGCAACCGCGGAGTCGTCGACGCGGCCGCCGGGTAGAGGTTCGTCTGTGAGCCAACGAGGACGAAGACAAGCTGGGTGACATCACATCACGATGCCTCGACATGCGGACCCGAGAAAAATCGCCGGCCGCGCTATTCGTGATTCGGACACCAATGAGGGTATCACAAGCCAGACTATGGTCCGCTCGGGACTGTGGCTTCGGGCAGGTTCTGCAGCAGTTGGCCGACACGTGCTGCGTTCGGGCGGAATGAGCCGATCACCGTGGCCAGCGCTGTGCGCAAAGTCGGTTCGGTGGCCGTTCCGAGAGCTGCTGTCACTTCCTTGACGCGGGCTTTGTCCAGCAGGACGCCGTGTTTCTGAATGTGAAATGCGAGCTGTACGGCAGCGGTTTCACTGAGTGCTGGATCACGTGCCGGGCTGACAGCCAGTTCCTGCAGTCGTTGCTGGGCACCAGTTGTGGCAATCGATCCCAGAGCAACGATCGCGTTGCCGGCGACGCCGGGATCGTCAACGGCGTCGAACAGGGCCGCTTCCGAACGCGAGATATCGAACACGTTCATGCGACGGCCATCGGCAATGTGAGCGAACCAGAATCCCGCGGCAGACGTTCGGTCGGCTCGCTGTTGTTGCGTCACAGGCGGAGTTTGCAATCGCGTCAGGAAGGTGCGGATTCCGATTTTGAAACTCTGCGGGCCTTCCAGTACGAAACCCACCAGCGGATATTCGGCCACCAGTCGGCGGACGTTTGGCTCGACCGATTCAGGGCCGTAAATGACGATTGGGATTCCCGCGGTGCGCGAGTCAGCTCGCAAATTGGCAATCGTCTGACTCAGGCCCCAGCGGATGCAGGCGGCGTGAACAGCGATCATCTCGATATCACCGCGTTCCGCCGCGATGCGGAATCCGTCCTGCCCGGTCACGGCCTGTTGTGGGAGATATCCCATCTGGCCCAGCAGAGCCGCGGTGCCCAGACCCCGTGTCTCGTTCGGGTCGATGGCCAGCCCTTGACCAGTGCCACTGTCGTTGAGTGCCCGTGTGAGAATTGAGACGACTCGGGAAGAACCTTGAAACCGTTCGACAGGATCGAACTGCATCACCGTGGACGCCGCCGCGAACTGCACGCGAAAGCTGGGGTGGTTCATGGCCTGGATGATGGGCGAGGCCTGACCGTTCCGCGTGCTGAGCTGATTTCGGTTGCCAATCTGTCCCAGCACATTCAAAGCCGCCAGGGCCGACTTCGGATTCAGGTTTTTCAATGACAGACTGAGCATATCGAGCGCAGTGTCGGGGCCGGCCAGTAGAGCCAGGTCGTGCGCCGTTCCGGGACCGGTGGGCAGCGGCTGATCCCAGCCGACAGTGTGCGCTTCGAAGCAAAGGCGCAGCGCCAGCGCCAGCGACTGAAGATCACGTCGATCCGGTGACATGGACAATGCCTGCTGAGCGAAGCGGTTGCCAATAATGAGCGACGCCGTCTCCGCATCCACCTGCCATGCGGCGAGCGCGTTGGCCTGCCGATTCCAGGACCACAACTCGACCCGTCCATTCTCATCGCTCAGCCACGCGTACTCATTGCGAAAATGAGTTTGAGCGATGTCCTGAAGCTGACCGACTGCACCGAAGGCACTGATGTCGTACGTTCGTTTGACGTCACCTCGCAGGATTCGCGCCAGCGATCCGCGAGCAGCCTGCTGTTCACCCAGTGAGCGTCCCGGTCCATACGCGTGATGCCACAACCACGGCACAGACTCGATGGCCCGGAGCCAACCCAGTCCATCGATGGCAACCGTGCGGATGGCTTCCTGCGGTGCTTCCAGGGCTCCCTGCAGCGGCGGCACAATCTGTTTGCCCATCCGGGCGAACGTGTAGACGATCGCGTCGCGCGTCGAGGAATCACCAGAACCAGCGGCCACCGTCAGCATCCGCGGGACCGCAATCGAACCGGCACTGCGAAGTTGCACAATGGCAATTTCACGCCGACCGGGATCACCGGTCAGGTCAGCGATCAACGTGTCAAGCCGAGTGGAATCCGCGGCGTAGCGGCGAAACACCACATTCATGCGATCGAGCAACTGCACCGACAGCGGCTGCATGCGCTTGTCGTTGGCAATCTCCAGAAAGATGCCGGGACCATGCTTGTCCCGCATGCGCAGAATGTCTGCGTCGGCTGGATTCTGTGCGAGCAACTGTTCCAGATATTTGCGAGCCAGATTCGGCCGCTCCAGATCAACCATCAGCACGATGGCGTCGAACAGTGCTAAAGGCGACTTCGGCTCAACCAGCAACGGCGATTCCTCGGCAGCCGGAAGTGGTGCCGGATCGGCCGGATCAGCATCCTGGGCGCGCAGCGACAGCGGAGAATGCAGGAGCATTCCAGTGAGAAGAATCACAGCCACTGACCGGCAGTGCATGCGCGATATCCAGAATGTGTCACTGTCGCTGAATCGCCAGCCCGATGCGTGCACGTCCCGCGAGACGGGCTCGCGGAGGATACGGCGCGCACGCATCCGGCTGGTGGTTGAACGACTCATCCTGAAACGACGAATCCGTCAAAGCAACCGGAAACTCCCTGACCTGCCTCAATTGACCGACCCCTGCAGGCGTCAAACCTGCGTTTCCTGACGGCAGCAGCACCGGACCGCTCAGCCGGGACTGCTGCCATACGGAATCGAGGTGAGACCGATTTCACCGGGCACGCGGCTCATGCCGGATGCACCCTGTGTCAGGTTTATCGGAGCCGACCCCATTCCACATTTGCCGGTCCTGCGGCCATCGCCCGAAGCAGTCGCATAACCGGTCAATGCGGTAAGCCTGTCAAACTGTGCGGCTAACCGATTTTCTCCGCAATTTCAAAACGGCCGCTGCCGACATGTTCGCGTTCCCCAGTCTTCGCGTGGACAACGCTCCGCTTCCGCACCGAAAGACAGGACACCCCGATGAGTATCCGGGGCCTTGCACCAATGATTGACATTCCTTCGCCACGGCATTTCGCACCCTCACATCTTCGATCTCGTCCGAGATCACGCGTGGCGATTCACTGACACGGGCCATTCGGAAAACCTCAGCGGAGAGGCGACATGACACACCAGAAATCCACCGGCCCGACCAGATCTTCGCCAGGCCGTCCTGCCACGCTCTTTCGTACAGTCATCCTTGCCGGACTGGCGCTGGCCGGGAGTGCTGCGTTGACACAGTATGTCCGCAGTCAAATACCGGAACAGTTCTCCGGTGAGCTACAGGCACGATCAGTCGAAGTCACAGCATCGGTCAACGGAGTCGTCGACCAGGTCAGTGTGAAACCCGGTCAGATCGTCTATCCCGATGATGCGCTGTTTGTCATCGACAATCTGGATCACGCCGACCGAATCGCGTCCGCGCAGTCAGAAGTTGATCGCCTGGCTGCGGATCTGAGAATTGCCCAGGCGGAATACGAACTGGAACTCCATCAGATTCTGGGGGACATGGAGACGGTGGTTCACGACATCCGTGACGACCTGGCCCAGCTCGAAGGCGACCGCTTTCAACTGAGTTTCCGAGACACCGCGTTTTCTGATTTTCTCGGACATCTCGACAATCCCGTCGCCAGCACCGACCCGATGGATCTGATGCGCCTGCTGCGAGATGCACCCGGACCAGCGATGCAGCTTGGTGTGATGATCGAACGGGGCCGGATCGAAAACGACCTCGACACGAAACAAGCCAGAATCAACCTGAGCGAATCGCGACTGTCTCGCCTGCAGGCAGAACAAGAACAACTGCCAGACAAACTGCACGCGGCGCTGGGTCTTCCTGCGATGGAAGAACAACTCGCGAACGTCCGTGGGCGCGTCTCGGAGCTGCAATACACTGAAAGCACTCAAGTGGTGAGTTCTCCCATCTACGGCATGGCCGGACTGGTGCAGGTCGATGTCAGCGACGCTGTGCAACAGGGATACACCTTGTTGCGGATTTTCGATCGCAGCCATGAGAGCGTCCAGGTGGAACTCCCCAGCCGCCTGGCCCCCGAGTTGAGTGTCGATCGTGAAGTCTCGCTGACCTTTCCCGGCGGGGAGCTTCGCAGCGGGCGAATTGAAGCGATTCCACCCCAGGCGACTCGTCCGGCGAACGTCGACGGTGAGTCACAGATTGCCGTGACCATTCGCCCCGCGGGCCGTGTATGGCCGACATTGCCGATCGGAACAACAGTCTCTGTCAGTCTGGGGTCGTCCTCGTAACATGTACGCGCATGGGCAGCATAGCCCAGGGCGTTACCGCTGTGCTTCCGGCTTCTCCTCGTTCGGAAGTTTCAATTGCTGCAGCGGCGCGTACAGCGTTTTCTTCGAATCCGGGAAGCGGATGAACGCGGAAAGCTCGTCGTCCCGATCCCGTCTCAAGCGACGCGAGAACTGCGGGTAACCCAGCGTGAAGGTCCCGTACAGAATCTCCGCTGTCGCCGGGATCTTCCGCACGTTTGGTCGCAAAGCACGCCGTGCTAGTCGGAGGTACGTCGGCGGAGAAATGTACAACCCGGCAAACCTGAAGTGCGGCACAACTTCCAGACCGCTGTCGCCCCTCCCGTAGGTCACTTTCGCATCTGACTCGCCGTTGTTCTTCACAAAGAAGCGCACGGTGAAGCAGTGCTCGTGCTGGTCCAGTTCAATGCGAACAGCCAGGTCTGGCTCCAGAGTTTCCGCTGCTGGATTCTGTCCCGAAGTCTGATGCGCACTCAGCAGGCAGATACAACCAAGGCACAAACTCATGGCAGGGACTCGCATAATGGTCCTCCTTCGACAGATCGGTCGCGACAACATTTGAAGACACGAGGCACATGATATGGTGCATGCGACGAAATACCTGTCGCAACTGAGATATACTGTGCCTGGCTTAAACAGCCGTTCTGTGCCGTGAAACTGTGGGAGCGTTCCCGTGCAGAGTCTCCTGAGACTTTCGTTGTCTGGCTTGCTTCTTGTTGTGTCTGGTGTCGGGTCACGGGCACTCGCTGTTGATGAATTCGCGCGGTTTGTGAATGACGTGCAGCCGTTGCTTGAGGCCAGGTGCGTTTCGTGTCATGGGCCGGAAAAGCAGGAAGGCGGTTTGCGACTCGATTCAATGGCAGCAGCAAAGGCGGGCGGGGATCGCGGCGCGGCACTGGTGCCGGGGAACGTCGAGAAAAGCCTGCTGATCACGGCCATCACATTTGACGATTCCGACCTGCAAATGCCGCCGAAGCAGAAGTTGTCGAATAAAGAGATCGCCATCCTCACGCAGTGGGTCAAAGCGGGTGCGGCGTGGCCGGAACCGGTCGTCGTGCTTTTCGACGACGATCCCGCGTTTCTCAAAACGCTGAACAGCGGCAAAGGGAAGTTGCGACTGGTGCAGGGTGACGTGTATTCGGGCCGGACCGCTCTGGCGGTGACACCACCACAACGGTTTTCTGAACGAATTCCGGGCTGGCACTTTGTCATTCGCGAGAAGCCTCAACCGGGCCAGTACCGCTATCTGAGGCTGGCGTGGAAGAAGCGCGGCGGCGGAAGCGTGATGATCGAACTGGCCTCAAGTGGTCAGTGGCCGAGTGCGAAGGTTGCAAGAGGGCGCTACGTCGCCGGCCCCAACACGACGGGCTGGTCATCGGTCTCGATCAGTGACACCGCACCGACGGAATGGACAGTCTCAACATTCGATCTGTGGAAGGACCTCGGCGACTTCACGCTGACAGGGATCGCTCCGACGTGCGATGGTGGTGAAGAAGCGTTTTTCGACGCGATGATTCTGGGACCCGATCTGGCCTCGCTGGATGCGTATCGTCCAGGTGCCGGTTCACCCGGAGTACCCGATCGTGGAGGCGAACCGATCGGCGATGCATTCACCGACGCGCGGAATCCGATTCGAAAACTGTATCGCGGGAAGCGCCTCGATCTCTGGTCACTGAAGAGCCCAGTCGCGTCGGCTGCATTTACACACGGTGACTCACCGATGGACGCCGCTATCGATGCTCTCATTCAAGAGGGCCTCGATGCCGCCGGGCTGAAGTTGTCCCCCAAAGCCGATCAGCGAACACTCATCCGCCGACTGACGTTTGATCTCACCGGGTTGCCACCGACTCTACACGAGGTCGCGGCGTTCGTCGCCGATAAGTCGGCTGACGCTTATGGCAAACTCGTGAAACGCTTGCTCGAATCGCCGCACTATGGAGAACGCCAGGCGAGACTATGGCTGGATGTTGTTCGCTACGCCGACACTCACGGTTACGAACGAGATGAATTTCGACCACTCATCTGGCAGTACCGCGATTACGTCATCCGGGCATTCAACCAGGACAAGCCGTTCGATCAGTTCATTCGCGAGCAACTGGCGGGTGATGAACTGGTCAGTGGACCGCCACAAAACCCGTCAGAAGCCGACGCGCTGATTGCCACTGGCTTTCTACGGCTGGGTCAGTGGGACAGCACGGCTTCTATTTTTCAGGAGGCAGACCGCCTGCGAGCCGAGATGATGGCCGACGTCACGAACACCACCGCATCGGCATTCCTCGGTCTGACGGTGTCGTGCTGCCAGTGTCACGATCACAAGTACGATCCGCTGTCACAGGCCGACCACTACCGTTTACGCGCATTCTTCGCAGGCGTCACACCGCGAGACGAGCTTGTTATCGAGCTGCCCGAGGCACTGGACGAAATCAACCGGCACAATGCCGAACTGGACGGTCAGGTCAAAACACTCAAGGCCGAGCAATCGAAGCTGAACAAGGACGCCGAGCCAGACAAGGGACGTTACGCGGAAATCGCCGGACGGATTGCAGCGGTTGAGGCAACGAAGCGTAAGCCGCGTGCCGCGATGGGAGCCGGCGACTCTGGTGCGACAGTTCCGGTGACTCACGTCTTCTACCAGGGTGACTTTCATTCGCCTCGGGATGCAGTTCCGCCCGGATTTGTGTCTGTGCTGTATCCCGGACCAGCCAATGTAGAGGCACCTCGCGGGAATACGACTGGTCGTCGTCTGGCACTGGCCAACTGGATCGCCTCAGCAAGCAACCCGTGGACCGCGCGGGTGATCGTGAATCGCATCTGGCAGCAGCACTTTGGCACGGGACTCATCGCGACGCCCAACGATCTTGGTTACACCGGTTCCCGTCCGACGCACCCCGAACTCCTCGACGGCCTGGCAGTCGCATTTGTTGAAAACGGTTGGTCGCTCAAACGGCTGCACCGTGCAATCGTGATGTCGAAGACATACCGGCAGTCGTCGAGCACGATCGCTGATTCCGCGAGAGTCGACCCCGACAATCATCTACTCTGGCGGCAGAACATCCGACGCCTCGATGCCGAACGCTGCGTGACAGTCTGCTGCTCGTGTCAGGATCGTTGAAGCCGTATGCCGGTGGAAAATCGTTGTGGCCTGAAGTTCCCAAAGACCTGCTGCGGGCTCAACCGGCGATTCTGGAAGCGCTGGAGGGCAAGGACGGCGGGCGAATGCAGGGTTGGTACACTGACCCGGTCGAAGAGACGGACGTCCGCAGTGTGTTTCTGATTCGTAAGCGTTGTTTGCCAATCCCGTTTCTTCAGGCTTTTGATCTGCCCGACACAACGGTCTCCTGTGCTCGCCGCGACACAACGGTTGTCGCTGCGCAGGCACTGATGCTTCTGAACAGTACCGCCGCCGTTCGCTTCGCCCATGCCTTTGCGGCGCGCATCGCGGGACCGGCTGACAACCTGTCGTACAGAGACGACATTAAAACCGCGAAATTGGTAAGGGCCGTATTCCAACACGCGCTAGCGCGGAATCCCGACAATGACGAGTTGCAACTCGCCCGCGCCTTGCTGACCCGCCACACGAAGATACACCAATCTGGCCGTGCTGCAGATCGGGCAGAACAACTTGCATTGGTAGACCTGTGCCGGGCCATCTTCAATCTGAACGAGTTCGTGTACGTCGATTGAGTTCCGCGGTGTCCAGCGTTTGGGATTCGTTTCACGACCCCACGCGTGGAGCGCCTCGCGATGTCCCAATCCATACAAGCCCGAAGCGCAAGCGAGTGAACTCCGACATGTTGCAATTGGTTCACTCGCTTGCCGAATCCGAAGTTCACTCGCTTGCGCTTCGGGCTTGTAACGGGACCAGGTTCAGTGATTCAGCATGGTCTTTCCACGGATTCACCATCACTGAAAAGACGGGCGGGGCAGTTTTCTCTTCTTGCGACCAGAGCCGTCGATGTCGAGTTCCTTGAGCTTTGTGTTCAGCTGCTTCAGCGCCTTGGGGACATAGACTGGAATCTGTCTGGGCGGCGCCCATTGTGCGTTTCCGTCATAGGCACCCAGCGTTGGATTCTGAGCGTCGGATAAACCGACTGGCTTGCCGGCATTGATCGCCGGACTCTGCGGCTTAAGCCGGTAGTCATTGGCTTTGCTGTCCACGAACAGCGGGTCGCCTTTCACGGGGTCCTTGCCCAGCAGTGTTTCGTTCGGTCCGAACGTCAGGTTGTGCGAAAACACGTTGCCGTCGCGAGTATGCACGCCGTTCGCGCCGTCGACGATGATGTTGTTCGCGATCAGGTTGTCCCTGTGCCCGTCATTGTAAAACCAGAACGAGGCATTCGACGGACGGATAATTGTGTTGTTGAAATACGTCCCGCGACTGCCGGTTGTGACGATGGCACCCCCGGGGCCGACAAACAGATTGTGATGGACGTTGTGTTTCCATCCGCGCCAGCCATCGTAGGCACCCTGGTGGTTGTGGAATCCCCAGCCAGCGTTGCCGTAGAACGTGTTGCCAATCACCCAGCTCGGCCCTTCTCCGGACCAGTAGATCCCGTGATTCAGGCCGCCAACACCATTGTGATGGATCCAGTTCCGCAGCAACGTGACGCCCTGCTCTTCACCTGAAACGCCCGTGTGTCCGAACTCAGTAATCTCACATCCCACCACCCAGGTTCGACCGCAATTCTCCCACACGACTCCCGCCCCGACTTTCTTAGGTGTCCGGCCCTGATATCCCGCAATTCGAAACCCCTCCAGATACACATGGTTGCAGTTCGAAAACCGAACGGTTCCATGAACAATCGCGCCGAGTGGCGGATCGGACACAATTCGAATTGGTGCATTGGGTTCACCACGCAGATTGGTTAGTGAAAGACCGCTCTCGGTCCACAGACCTGGCGACACGCGCAGAGTATCGCCGGGTCGCAGGGCCTTGATTGCGTCGTTGATCGCCTTTACCCGTTCCGGCATTGGCACGGCGATCGGCTGGTCGGATAAGAGGTCTTCCTTCTCCATGACCATGTGGCACTTCAGATTGCGCGGCGGGTAATACTCAAAGGCACCCAAATCCGGTTTTCCCGCAGTCGGCATGTCTGCCCAGCCCGGAATGCTTTGATCGACGGGCAAAGACTCTCCAGCATCGAGGAAGGAGGCGCCGGGTTTCGGATCGAAGCGACTCCCGGCAGGATCGTGCAGTGCCTTTCCCGCTTTGGTCAACGAGCTGAAAGCCAGACAATTGACCTCGGTCGAGTCATCGCCTGCGAACGATTCACCAATCAGAGTGCAGTGGATGAAACGCATGCGAGTCGTACCGGGCTCCTTCGTCGACGCACGATTGAGCACACACCGCATCAGCGTGACCTCTCCGTCGCCAGCGACGGCAAGGCCGCCGGTTCCGTCAAGAAACAGACTACGTCCGCATTCGGCGCGACAGGCTTCGTTCACATCCAGTGCAAGTCCAGAGGACTGATCACGAAACGTCAGTCGCCGTAGTGAGACCTTTGCAGGCAATTGGACCGGCTGCCCGACCTGCCGGATCGGGGAACTGGATGCGGTGATCGACAGACCGTGTTCTTCTCCCGCGAACGTCAGGTCTTCAACCCGTAACCATCCCGCATTGGCAAATCGCCACGCACCTTTGATCGTCACCTGTTCGTGCGGGCTGGCCTGGATGACGGTCGGATAGTCAGAAAGCACGGCACCCAGCGTCGGAGAATCAGAGGCCACGGGATCGACCCAGGTGACGTCCTCGTCGTAAGTCCCTTCCTGAAGAGTCAGACGATCGCCCTGCCCAAGTTCGGAAAAGGCTTTGCGCAACGTTCGCCATGGATGCGCGGGATCGGAACCGGTGTTCGAGTCGTCGCCCCATGTCGCGACATGAAGTTTTCTGGGCCACCGCCGCTCTCGTACGGGCGTACCCAGGTCGTAGATTTCGACGTTGTCGTACCATTCGTTGTAAACCCACTGGGCTTTCGCGTTGGATGAGACTGAGTCTCGTCCCACAAGACCGAAACCATATTCAACGTTCTTCCGCGTTCTCGCCATGAGAACCGGGTAGTGTCCATCCAGAACTCGGACTCCGTTCAATTTCAGGATCAGGCGATCGTCATCAATCACAATTTCGGCGGAATGCCATGCCTGCCGGAATGATGGTTGCTGAGTCGTGACGCCGGGTTGCGGCGCGCCCACGAATGGATATCCGCCGCCGGTCCACAGGTGCCGCGCGCCAAATGAAAGAGGTTGCCCTTCTTTCGTGTAGAAGCCGATCTGGTAGTAATTCTCGTTCTCCCACAGTGAATGACCTGTGCCGCCGTGCCGCCGACCGAGCCATGTCACTTCGCCGGTCTGGCCGCACAGGAAATCGAATTTCAGCCGGAAGTTCGTCGCATGGATTTCGCGATCCATGTAGCAATGAGTCCAATACGGCAGAGCCGGTGCGAACTTCAGCACTCGGGTCTTGTTACCGGGTGTGTCGACCTGAGCGACACTGCAGGTCTTCTCCGGCCAGTACTTTGGCGTATCCCCGTGTTTGTACGACTCGAAGTTGTCTTTGTAGATCAGCTTGCCTGGCCCCGGCTCAGGTTCTCGCTCCCGGATACGTACCAGCTCGGGACTCTCCGTAAGTTTGACTCGAGACAACGCTCTTGCGGAGATCCGTTTTCCGTCTTCGTTCAGAAGACCCTTGATCCCCGTGCCCTTGTCCTTCTTGTTGGGATTGTCCAACAGTGAGTCGAGATCATCCAGTTGCTGCGCTGATGCGACCGAACACACGGCCAGACAAACAGCCAGCCAGACGCCGAACACGTGACACCAGCTCCGGGCTGCAAGCGTGAGAGTTGTGCCGCGTTGGAGTTTCGAGCGATGCATCATCATTCCTGCACGCCTCTTTATGTTTTGACCGGTGCCAGCGGCTTTGAAAGACGACCACACAGTGCGCCTGACACTCCGAGTCTATCTCTGGCGTACGGAGAAACCAACGTGCCTGCAACGCCGCTGAGAACGAACAACGGGGCACGCCAGCCAGTTCGAACTGATCGAGGCAACGGCACGAACCTCAACCAGTGCAATGCGACGTACTCACTGGCTGATTTGAACAACGACAGGATCTTACGCCGGGAACTCGGTGATACGTGATGCCCCGAGGATCGGGGAGTTCATGCCAACGTGGGCGAGATCGGTCGGGGGCAGCCTGTATCAGATCCAGGTACACTGACCGGTCCCACTTTGACGGCTCCACTCCATCGGAGTCGTCGCCTGGTGGATTCGGAGTTCACCGCTATGCGATCCGACAATCTCAACGCGATTTCGCTGGCAATGCCAGACAGCAGATCTGTTGCTCCGCGACCGGAACAGTCTCGGCGAGACTTCTTCACACGCACCGGCGCCGGTTTTGCCAGCGTGGCGTTGACTGGGCTACTGTCGGATGAGTTGCAGGCTGGGGCTCCAAATAAGAACGCGGTCGATCCACTCAATCCGCTGGCCGAACGAGCGGCCGATTTCGCGCCGCGGGCGAAACAGGTGATCTTCCTGTTTCAATACGGCGGTCCATCCACGTTCGACCTGCTGGATTACAAACCTGACCTGGTCAAGCTGCACGGCAAACCGGTCCCCGAGTCATTCAAGAAACAGAAAGACCTGGTCGGCGGCGTCTTCAACCACTGCAAAGATGAACTGATGGCTGGTCCATGGAAATGGGCTCAGCATGGCGAGAGCGGTCAATGGTTCTCTGACCTGCTGCCGCACACGGCACGGCATGCGGATGAGTTGTGTGTTGTGCGGTCAATGATCAGTGACAGTTCCAACCATGCGCCTGCAACATACCTGATGAATACCGGCGCGATTCTTGGTGGCCGTCCAAGCCTGGGATCATGGGTCACATACGGGCTGGGTTCCGCGAACCAGAATCTGCCGGGTTTCGTGCTGCTGTATCAGGTCGGTGGACTGGGCGGTTCGGCCAACTGGAGCAACGGGTTTCTGCCGGCCGCCTATCAGGGAACGCAGTTCCGTCACGCAGGCTCGCCGGTCCTCAATCTGTCTCCGCCGGAACAGTTCGCTGGTGTGCAACGTTCGACGCTCGACTTCGCCCAGGCACTGAATCGTCGACATGCGTCAAAGCGACCGGGCACGCTCGATCTGGACGGCCGCATTGCTTCGTATGAACTGGCCTACCGCATGCAGTCTGAAGCACTCGACATCGGCGAGCTGTCACATGAGACGCAGGCAACACAGGACGCCTACGGGCTGCATGACAAGAACACTGCAAAAGCGAAATACGGTCGGATGTGTCTGCTCACGCGGCGACTGGTCGAGAAAGGTGTGCGGTTCGTGCAGGTCTACAATGCGGTCGACAAACTGGGCTGGGACGGCCACAGCAAGAACCACGAATTCCACCGTCGCAATTCGGCGCAAACCGACCAGCCCGTTGCCACTCTGCTGACGGACCTCAAAGAACGCGGTCTGCTCGACAGCACGCTGGTGATCTGGGCGGGTGAATTCGGCCGCACGCCCATGAAGCAGGGCGGCGACGGTCGAAATCACAATCCGTACGGGTTCAATATCTGGATGGCGGGCGGCGGTGTGAACGCCGGCACGTCAATTGGTTCAACAGACGCGATTGGCTTGCGAGCGGCTGAGAAGCCTCAGCTCATGAAGAACCTGCACGCGACGATTCTGACTGCCATGGGTCTGAATCCCGACGATCTCTTCTTCGAACACCACGGCCGACAGGAACGCCTTACGGGAGTGGCCCAAAGCTGGAAGCTGATTCCCGGCGTGCTCGGTTGAGTGTGTGCGCTACCCACCCGATCAGCACGACGACTGCGCATCGGAAGTCGAGCGAAGCAGGTGCAGACGCAACAGGTTCAGTGCTGTTTTCGACGCGCGCGGACCGGCAAGTGCGGGATCTCCCAGCAGCCGGTGTTCAACGGCGACGGTGTGGTCGTCGCCGGTCATCGCAACAAATCCTCGACTGACGCCATCAGCGTCCGGTGTGCTGAAAGGCGTAACCGCCAGTGCGAAATCCGACCCGAATTCGGCCATGCAGTTCTGAACCATCGCCACAGCCATCGGACGCGACACGTCCGCGGGGGGAATGGATTCCTTCAACGCGACAGGCCCCGTGACGACCAGACTGCCAACACAGCACTGCTCGGCCTCGGGACAGACTGCGAGCATGTGAGCCAGCATGCCTCGGCTGCCCGACTCGACCGTCGACAGCGTCTTGCCACACTCGACAAGGAGCCGACAGACGGCCGATTCCAGTGTGTCGTCGTCGTCGCCAAACACCAGATCGCCCAGTGTTTCACGGGCCTGCTGACGCGTCTCACTCAGCAGTCGGTCACATTCCTGCGCCGTCGAACCATGGGCCGCAATGCGCAGTGTGATCGTCGCGGCGGAAGCCGTGATTCCGACTTCCGGGTTGCGGTCACGAGCGGTCAGGTCGCCGAGCATTTCTTCGATGTTGGATTCGCCCTGACCGAAGCAGTGCAGGCAGGCACGCCGAATGACGCGCGATCCAGGTGGCAGTCGCGGCCGCACCTGCTCGCGATACATCTTCTTCATCTCGCTGGGAACCCCCGGCATGGCTGCCAGGCGGCACGATTCCTGCCCGTCACGTTTGACATCCGCCCAGACGCCTGGCGCCGTGCCGATGGGGTTCTCGATCGGCTCCGTCCCGGCCGGAAACATTGCCTGAATACGATTGCGTTCGGGCATTTCCCGATTCCGCGAAGCGAACAGTTCTTCGATGAACTTCAACGACGGTTCATGAAGAACCAGCTCGGTATCCAGCAACTGCCCGATCAGTTCGCGCGTCAGGTCGTCCAGAGTGGGGCCCAGTCCGCCCGTGATCAGCACAATGTCCGACCGCGCGACGGCCGTGCGAAAGACTTCCAGCATCGCCGCCGGGTCGTCAGCCATCGTGGCGTGATAGTGGACTGGAATGCCGATTTCGGAAAGCTGAAGACTGAGCCATTGACTGTTGGTGTCGAGCTTGGCTCCGCTGGTCAGCTCGCTGCCAATGGAAATGATCTCTGCGTGCATTCGCACTCTCCGGACGTGAATCGGGAACACGGCAGATTACCGAGCAGACCGGCGAACGGCGAACATCTCCACGTTCGGCGCACGTTCGGCGCGGGTCTCTGACCCCGACGCTGCCTTGACCGCAGGTCTCCCGCATTGACCAGGCGAATCATGACCAGTTCCATCGATCGTGGAGTCCTTCGGTCCGGTCTCCGGCGGGGTCAGGAGACCCGCGCCGAACAGGGAACAGGAGAGCCTTCAGCGCGCGGCCCGCAACGGGATCAATCGCGCAAGAGCTGCATCGAGGTCTCTGGGTTGCACGGTGGTGCTGACCACGGTGCCTCGCGCATCGATCAGCCAGAGCTGCGGGATCGTCCGTACGCCGTAGTACGAGGCCACGGGACTGTTCCAGCCGCGCCGGGCCGGGTCCGTGTGGAAGATGTTCTTCCAGTCTGCGCCGGACTTCACAAGAAACGCATCGACGGCGGTTTCGTCCGTGTCCATATTCACTCCGACGACCTGCAATGATTGCGATTCGTATTTGGCAGCCGTGCGAATGATCAGCGACGCGGAGTCCAGAAACGGTTTGGCCTGGGTCGACCAGAACACAATCAGCGCCGGCCGATTGGCGAACATGGACGGATCGATAAAACCGCCGTCCAGCGTTGGTCCGCCCAGATCAAGCCGCTTACCGGGCAGATTCAGCCGGCGCAGCGGACCGATGGCCTGTTCCGCCTGCGGCGCGTTCGGAAACTTCTCCCTGAGCATCGCGTAGCACTGTGTGGCTTCATCGATCAATGCGTGTGCGTCGCACGACGCGGCCGCTTCATCGAGCAGTCGTACGGCCCGCTCCTGTTCGTGCGGAAACCGATCGGCAAAGACCAGCGCCTGTCGCGAAAACGACTGCAACCAGCTCAACCGGTTCTTGTCGAAACGCTCGGCCTGCTCATTGGCAAAGCGAGCGACAACCCAGTTGGCCTCGACTGCGGCGCGGGAGGCGGGATCGCGGTCATGCAAAGCTTCGGCATGACCGTATAGCTCGTCAACGCGATCGCGATCACCCTGCAGGGCAAGCTGGTACGTCGACTCCATCAGTCGATGCACGGCCGTGTTGAAGACCTGTTCCTTAGCGGGATTGCTGTGCGTCTGGGCAATGACATCGGTCGCCAGCGCGATGATTTCGGTATTCCGTTCGCGCCGGGCAGCGCGCAGCACATCCAGATCGTCCGATTCGGGGATCGGCTGCTGCGAGAGCCGGATAATCTGCAACAGGACGGATTCAGGCGTACCCGGCTGCGGTGGAGTGACACGGATCTCTTCGTCCGCCAAATGCGGTGGCGCATTGATGGCAGCGGCAGGCAGCACCGTATCCGACTCTGTCGCGGCAATTCCCGCTGGATCGTTGGTATTCGCCGAATCGCGACCACAGCCGACCACGGACGCAGCGATTCCCAATAAAACGGCAGGCCAGCGATGTGTCTGAAGCAGCACCATAGTTCTCTCCATCCCTTGAGAGGCCGCGTTACGTCCGGACACACCGTCTGCGCGTCCGTGCGTCACAGCGCGCGGGTTGTACTTCAAGTGTGAGAAACGCGACAAGACGAGCCTGCGCCAGTGCGTCGATTCGCGAGTGCCCGGAAACCGGGTCCGTTTCGTGATCGTCGGATTTGATTGATGATTGTCGATTGATGTTTTGTGATCTGCGAAGTGTCAGGACCGGTCATCATCCGGGATCCCTACTGCCCGCAGGGCTTTCACTTCAAAAATCAACATTCGTCAATCGACAATCATCAATCGACTCTGCCGGCCTCGATGCCGCGGCAACATGCACAAAGGGCCTGTCGCGACAACACTGCCGCGATCAGTCGAGGATCCAAGCAAGTGGAGTGTTTCCATGAGACACGTGATTCCGTTGCTGCCTCTGTTTCTTTTGTCGCTGACAGTCGGGCTGGCCGGCACATCGGACGCTAGAGCCGCGGATGACGGTCGGGCGAAAACGGTTCGAGTGGCCGGGATCGTGCTGAAGTGGGTTCGCACGGATAAGGCTGCGAACTATCGACGCGCGGAAGCGATGATTCGCGAAGCCGCGAAGGGCGGTGCGAAGCTTGTCTGCACGACGGAGTGTTTTCTTGACGGCTACGCGATTGCGGACAAGTCGATCCCGCTCGACAAATACCGGGCGCTCGGCGAGTCCATTCCTGACGGCCCCTACTTTCAGAAACTCAGCCGGCTGGCAGACGAGCTCAACATCCACCTGATCGCGGGGATGCTCGAAGCCGACGGCACAGAGCGATTCAACACGGCCGTCCTGATCGACCCGCGCGGGCAACTGGTCGGGCGGTATCACAAGCAGCAACTGGGACACGAGTCCGTACGAAACACGGCCGGCAAGGAATCGTTCGTCTTCGGGACGCCGTTCGGCAAGACGGGCATGATGATCTGCGCGGATCGTCGCTACCCCGACCTGGTCGGCCGGTTCCGGAAACGAGGCGCGGACTTTCTGATCTGCCCCTCCGGTGGCATGTTCGGCCCGAAGCGAAATGACCCGATCGTGCAAGCACGCTCGCGCGAAAACGAACGCTACATCATCTTCGTGCATCCGGCAGAGTTTCTTGTCACGGGACCCGATGGCTCCATCGTGCAGCGCACGATTCTCGGAAATCGGCTGCTGGTTGCCCCGGATGAGGTTGGAACCGATGCCGATTCCAAGCGTGTTTTCTACTTCGATCTGCCACTGGGCACGCTCACACAACCGACCCTTGCGACCGCACCCGCCAGCAGGAAGAACGACAAACCAGTCGAGATTCTCATCCGTGGGGGGACGGTCATCGACGGAACAGGGCGTCCTGGTGTGGTTGCGGATGTCGCCATCAAGCGCGGGCGCATTTCCGCCGTCGGAAAGCTGAGTGACATGAAGGCCACGCAGGTCATCGATGCGACCGGCCAGATCGTCTGCCCCGGTTTCATTGACCTGCACAGTCACGCCGACCGCGGGCTGCTCCAGCATCGCGCCGCGGAGAACTACATCCGACAGGGAGTCACCACCCTGTTGTGCGGAAACTGCGGAAGCTCGCCGACGGATATTTCGAAGTTCTTTGAACACTCACGGGAAGCCGGAATCGGACCGAACGTTGCTTTATTGATTGGTCACGGCAGTGTGCGCCAGCAGGTGATGGGCGTCGTCAATCGGCCGCCGACGCCTAAAGAACTCGAAGCAATGCGCAGTCTGGTGCGACAGGCCATGCACGACGGTGCTGTCGGCATGTCGACGAGTCTGAGGTACGGATCCGGGGCTTTTGCTTCAACCGAGGAAATCGTCGCGCTCACTCGTGAGATCGCTCCGTTCGGCGGGTTCTACGCAACGCATATGCGCGATGAGGGAACGAGGATTCTGGAAGCGGTCGAAGAAGCACTGGACATCGGCAGGCAGGCGGGAGTGCCGGTTCATATCGCGCACCACAAGATATCGTCGGCTTCCGTGTTCGGTCTGACGCGACAAACACTCGCGAGGATTGATCAGGCGCGCGCGTCCGGTCGCGATGTCACTCTCGACCAATACCCCTACGGAGCCGGCAGCGGCGGTTTATCACTTTACGTTCCGCTGTGGTCACTGTCCGGGGGACTCAAGGAGTTTGAAAAACGACTCGAAGATCCCAGGACGAGAACGCGCATCCTGGCCGGAGTGGAAGAACTGCTGCTGCGCAAGATCTACGAGGCTGATCACTCACCGGACAATCCAACCCACACAGCCAAAGCCCTGTCGCGCATCCGAATCGCCCGGGCAAAGCATGATGAATCTCTGGAAGGAAAAACGCTGACACAGATACTCCGCGAACGGGACCAGGCCGTGAGCCTCGACAACGGCTGCGAACTGCTCGTCGAGCTGATCAGGCACGGCACCGGCGGCATCAATCACACTCTGCAGGATCGCCCCGGTGGAGACGTCGATCGTGTGATGCTGCATCCGCAAACGTGCATTGGATCCGACGGAAGCGTCTTTGAATTCGGCAGTGGCAGCCCTCATCCACGATCCTATGGGTGCTTTCCTCGTGTGCTCGGGCATTACGTTCGAGAGCGCAAACTGCTCACTTTGCAACAGGCGATTCACAAGATGACACAACTGCCCGCATCGCGACTCGGGTGGACCGATCGAGGACTTATCGCCGTCGGCCAATGGGCCGATGTCGTCGTGTTCGACCCGAAGACCGTCACCGCCCATGCGACCTTTGCAGAGCCGCATCGCCACTCAACGGGGATTTCCGAAGTCATTGTTTTCGGTCGTCGTACTCTGGCGGGTGGAAAGATGACCGGCGACCTGCCCGGCAAACCCGTGACACTGGAACGACCAGAGTCCGCTGAGAATCGAGTAGGCCGGTAACGAGGAGCGTTAGCGACAATGTTCCGGATGTTCTCGTTCCAACGCTCCGCGTCGGGACGATCCACAGGACGCTCCGCGTCCCGTGTTTCCACTGCCGGGACGCAGAGCGTCCGACGGCGCATTCCAACGCAGAGCGTTGGAACGAGTTCCGAGTGCCCGATGCCGAATTGGGGAGACCTCAGATATGATCCAGTCGACTCGACGCGGTTTTCTGAAGAAAACAGTCACCGCTGTTGCTGCCACTGCGACATGTGGCATGCATTCAACTGCGGCCGACGAGAAGCGCCGTTCGCTTGCCGGTGCAATCGGATTTACAACCGGCAGCCTGGCTTACCAGAGAAGGAACAAACTTCTGACGATGTCCGCTTTGCCGAAGTTCGTCCGGGACGACCTTGGCATGCAACTGATCGACCTGAATACGAACTGGCTTGAATCCTACGAAGACAGTTACGTCCGCCGCGTCCGTGAGGACGCTGAGGATGCAGACTGTTTCTTCACGAATTTGAAGGTCAACCACAAATTCAGTGATCTCTACGCAGACGACGCGGGCGAGCGGCGGAAAGCCATGATGCACGCGCGTCAGTTGATCACGGCCGGTCGCCTGCTCGGCGTTCGTTGGATGCGGTTCTCGATTCCGAAACCGATTCCTGGCAGCCGAACCGCCTCGCTATCCGCGCACCGTGAACTGGCCAGCGTGGCTGAATCGCAGGGCATTCAATTGCTGGTGGAGAACAACGGCTGGATGAAGTCCGAACCTGGATCGGTCGCGGACCTGGTCAGGATCATTGGCAAGAACATTGCTCCCGGTCCGGGTACGGGCAACTGGAACGACGACGTTCGTTACGAGGGCATCGCGAAGTCATTCCCAGACGCCGTGACGTGCGACTTCAAAGTCTTCGATCTGGACAGCAACCGCGAGCACCGGAAGTACGACATCCGGCGCTGTTTCGACGTGGCATGGAAAACAGGCTTTCGCGGTCCCTGGGCAATCGAGCACTGGAACGAAGATACTCAGGCGTTTGCAAAGGAGACGCGGTATCTACGCGATCTCCTCAATAAGTGGATTACCGCCGCGAGCTGAAACGGCAGGGCTGCGTGCCGTGTCGGTAGAAACAGAATACGTATCACCCGGATTACAAACGGAGACTGGACGAAATGCTGATGTATCGAGCGAGAACACTGAGCCTGTGTCTGATCGCAATCGTGGCTGCCATGTGCGCGGATGAATCGCGATCTGATCAGCCAGTGAAGAAGAGCTTCTTCGTCATCGGCAATTCGCTCACATGGGACACGGTGCCGGGCCTGCTGAGTGGCGATGTGCAATGGCACGTCGACTGTGGGAAGAGCCTGCCGTTCCTGCGTGCGAATCCCGATAAGCCGTGCGTGAAATCCTCAACGCTCTGGCCGGCGGCGTTCAAACAGAAACAGTACGACGTTGTTTCAGTGCAGCCGCATTATGGATCCACGCTGATACAGGATGTTGAGACCATCTCTGCCTGGATGAAGACGCAACCGAAAGCGGTGTTCGTCATTCACTCAGGTTGGGCGCATCACGCGGCGCGCGAGGAGGAATTCGCAAACCCCGATCCCACAGAAAAGATGCAACATAGCCCGGCGTATTACCGCGCTTTGGTCGCCGAGCTGCGCAGACTGCATCCTGGTCGCACGCTGCGGCAAACGCGGGCCATCAACCTGCTGGCACAAATCGCCGAGGACATCGCTGCAAAGAAAGCACCGTTCGACGACATCACGGACCTGCATCGAGACGTGATTCACATGAAGCATGAGAGCGGCAAATATCTCATGCACAACGCCATGCGACACGCCCTCGGCCAGCCCATGTCGGCAGTCGGGTTCAAAGAGATGGACGCGAATGTCCGGCGGTATCTCAATGGTGTCCTGGCACTGCTGACGATCGAGCAATCTGACGAGAAGCTGCTGAATCAGATTCTGTCGCTTGCCGACAACCTTGATCGCCAGTCGCTGGTTGCAGAGATCTCGGACGACGATTTAAGGACTCGAACATCTGACCTGCTGCCTCGGATCGAACGCGCGGCCAGTCTGCGACGTCGCACCTTGGCTCTGCAGGCAGAGATTGAGGACATCGGTGGAAAGATCCATTTTGCGTCGAGTGCGCCGCAATGGCTGTACCTGGCTGCCAGTGATGCGGCGACGGATCTCTTTGAAACACCGATCACGATCGATCTCTACAACGGAAATAATCCGCTCAAGGGACGAGGTGGAAAGAACGAGCGAGTCACCGATGCATGGCTTGAGCGGCTGTCTGGACTCACATCATTGCAGAAGCTCGACATTTCCAATTGCCAGATTCAGGGCGATGGCCTGCGGCATGTTGGAACGCTGACCGGACTGCAGGCACTCAATCTGACACTGACACCCGTGTCGGACGATGGTCTCGCTCATCTCGGTACGCTCACCGAGCTTCGCAATCTTGGCCTCGCCTCAACCCAATGCACGGGAACCGGTTTTTCGCACCTGACTGCACTGAAGAAACTGGAAAACGTCAACTTTCACTACACGCCACTCAACGACGCCGGCCTTCGTGCGATTTCGAAAGTCGGCGTATCGGGACGATTCTGGTTTGCCCATACGCACTTCACAGACAAGGGTGCCGAGAGTCTGTCGGCAATGACGGGCCTCCGACGCTGCGGAATCGGCAGCAAGGAGGCCGCGAGTTCGGGAGACGCGGTCGCTTCCCTGATTAAGCTGCCTCTTGAAGAGCTCTACCTGCTCGATGAGCAAGCTTCGCCGGAGGGCCTGGCCCACGCGTCGAAGATCAAAACTTTGCGGCGTCTGGACGCTTCGTACGCACCGAACGTCGGCGATGCCGCAATGAAACTGATCGCACAGATGCCACGGCTTGAGGAGTTCAAAATTGGCAGCGCTCAGGTGACCGACGAGGGCATCGGCGCGCTGGCCGAATCGAAGAGCCTCAAGAAGCTGACTTTAGAGCGACTCAAAAACGTCTCAGAAGGCGCCATCGAGCAACTGCGGAAATCGCGACCCGAGATGACCATCGAGGTCAGGTAGCACGGCTTCGGTAATGGACACTGGAAGGGACGCATGAATGCCATCCTGAATTCGAGTGTCCTGTGCGTGTTGTTTGTCGTGCCGGTGATCAGAGTCGACACGACGTGTTTCGCGCAGCTCACAGGGGCCATGTTTCCGCGAGCCAATGTCAAAGTGTCACGCAAACTGAATGCTGAATGTCAGGCTGGCTATACAGTGAAGCGAAGAAGATGCGGGTGAACTCCGTCTCTGTGATACGCAATCCGAACATTCTCGACGAGCAGTGGCGTGCTGCCGGGTAGCAGTATCGAGTTGCCTGAGCGCGACCATCTGTGTGTACACGGAAGCCGATTCCCATTCAGGCGGCGTAAAGAAAGATGGTTGCTAACCCGTGATGCCCGATGGCCGACGCGCGGGCCGATCAACTCGCCAGATGACGCTGGTCGGGTGCTGTGAGCCGGCTGACCACGCGGACGATTCCGCATAACCGAATCTTCCGGGCAAGTCTGATTTAGTAGATTGCGCACGCGGACGATCTCCTATGGACTGCGGCGGGAATGATAGTTGCTCCGAGTGTTCCGAAACGGACGGTTGAGTTCTTTCCGGTATTCCCGATGAAACTGATTGGTGCGGTCATCCTGTGCGCTCTCATTGCCGGATGCGGCGGCGAGGATGATCCCGTCGCGTCTCCACCAGATCACGACTGGAAAGCCGAATACAACAGCGTCGTGGACCCGCTGTTGAAGTCGCACTGCAACGCATGCCACTCCGGAGACGACCCGGAAAGTGGTGTGCTGCTGACGTCACTGGACGCACTGCTGAACGCTGATCTTGTCTCGCCAGGTGATCCGGACGGGAGTCTGCTGGTGCAGATGATCTCCGGCGATGAACCCGCGATGCCGCCGGATAAGCCGCTTGACTCCGCGACGATCGTGCAAATCCGCGAGTGGATTGCTGCTCTACCACAGGATGCTGTCCCGCGACCTTCCGAGGCAGAGTCGCACTGGGCCTGGAAAGAACTCGACAGCACGCAACCGCCGTCGAACCAGTCGGGCTGGACACGTAACCAGATCGATCAGTTCGTGCTCCCACGGATGACAGCGGCGGGGCTGGCTCCGTCACCCGAAGCCGACGTTGCGACGCTCGCGCGACGGCTGTCGCTGGACCTAACCGGATTGCCACCAACTCTTGTCGAGGTCGATCGACTCGTGAAGGACGCGGCAACGGACCGCAATGCCGCGCTGCAGCGATTCACTCGCGAGTTAATGATCTCGCCACACTTTGGTGAGCACTGGGGCCGTTACTGGCTGGACCTGGCCCGCTACGCCGACTCGAACGGTTACGACCGCGACCAGCAGCGACCCATGTGGATGTATCGCGACTGGGTCATCAATGCCTTTAACAACAACATGCCGTTCGACGTCTTTACAGTGCGTCAACTGGCTGGTGATCTGCTGCCCAAGCCAACGAAAGCCAACCTGATCGCCTCCGGCTTTCATCGGAATTCGATGTTCAACCAGGAATCCGGAGCCGATGACAACGAATTCCGCACGCATGCCGTCGCGGACCGGGCAGAGACCACCGCGACCGTCTGGCTGGGCCTGACGCTGCGCTGTGCTCGCTGTCACAATCATCCCAACGAACCGATTACACAACGCGAGTACTACCGCTTCTTTGCCTTCTTCAACAGCACGTCGGACCGTGGTGCCGCACGCTTCGACCCACCTTTGCCATTGCGCCTGTGGCCGTCTCGGGAACAGAGGGACGCAATGACTGCGATTCAGTCAGACATCGACGATTGTGTCGAGCGAATGGATCAAGGGGACGAAAGTCTGAAAATCCACGAAGAGCTTGGCGACTTGAGGAGTGACTACCAACGGCTGCTCCTTGAGTCGGATTCGACGCTCGTCATGGAAGAACTCGATGTACCACGGATGACGACCGTGCTGCTCCGCGGCGACCCGTCGCACCCGGGTCCGCGAGTGACGCCGGGCGTCCCTCGGATCTTTCCCAACTGGTCGAACGAGAGGTCACGGAACCGTCTGGGCCTGGCCGAATGGTTGGTCACCGACGCCGCACGTGTGACATCCCGAGTGACCGTGAATCGCATCTGGGGTCGACTGTTCGGGAACGCACTGGCTCGATCCGCCGAGAATCTTGGCACGCAGGGAGAGCCACCATCGCACCCGCAACTGCTCGACTGGCTGGCCGGGGAATTCATCGCTACCGAGTGGAGCGTGAAGCATGTCATCGAGCTGATGGTCTCGTCGGCGACGTACCGTCAGTCGTCGATCGCCACCGACGAACGGATTGCTGCTGACCCCCAGAACCGGTTGCTGGCGCGAGCATCGCGTTACCGCCTTGATGGCGAGATCGTGCGGGACAACGCGCTGGCGATCAGCGGCCTGCTGTATCGACGCGTCGGCGGTCGCAGTGTTTTCCCGCCACAGCCGGAAGGCATCTGGGACGACATCGAAGCCAACGCCGGTTCGGATATGGAATGGGTCGAGAGTTCCGGAGCAGACCGTTATCGACGCGGGCTGTACACGTTCTGGAGACGCTCGATGCCTCACCCATTCCTCACCACGTTCGATGCACCGCAACGTGAAGAGTGCACAGTCGTTCGCGACAGAACCAACACGCCACTTCAGGCATTGGCCGCGATGAACGAGCCAGTCATGGTGGAAGCCGCCGAAAAATTCGCTCAGCGGATTGGCCGTGATTCCTCGGGCACGGTTCACCTGAAACTGGTGACGGCGTTCCGGCTGTGCGTGTCTCGGTTTCCAACTCCAGACGAGTCGGCAGTGTTGCTGCAGCTCTGGGAGCAGGAATTCCATGCGGCTTCTGGGTCGCTGCTGGCAGAACTTGTCCAAGGTGAATCGGCGGATGACGTGCGCAGCGCCGCCGAAGCACAGGCATGGCGAGTCACGACCAGTGTGCTGCTGAATCTCGATGCGACCTTGACGAGGTGGTGAGCCGAATGAATGTCAACGCTTCCCTGTCTCGCCGCGCTGTGCTGACGAACTCGCACCTCGGTCTCGGGGCCATCGCACTGCACTCGCTGCTGTGTGACGACCAGTCACGGGCAGCCGACGAGAGTCGACCCGATGCTCTTCCGGCGCGAGCGAAGAACGTCATCGTGCTCACGATGTCCGGAGGACCATCACAGCTCGACCTGTTCGATCCAAAACCGGAACTCAGCCGCCGTGATGGCCAGCGGCTGCCGGAGACATACAACGAAAAGTTTGCACAGATCCGCGGCGAGCCGATGTTGATGGCATCGCCGTATCAGTTTTCACGGCACGGGGAATCCGGAGCAGCCTTCTCCGAACTGCTGCCGCACATGGCGGGTGTCGCCGACGACTTCACAATCGTGCGGTCACTGACGACCGAATCATTCAATCACGATCCCGCGATGACCATGCTGAACACGGGCAGCACACGACCCGGGCGACCGAGCATGGGTGCGTGGCTGTCGTACGGCCTGGGCAGTGAGAACAAGGACCTGCCTGGATTTGTCGTGCTGATCTCCGGAGCAGGCGGGGCGCTGGGTTCACACGCATGGGGCAGCGGGTTTCTGCCGACATCTCATCAGGGAGTGCAGTTTCGATCGGCTCACGATCCCGTCCTCTTTCTGAGCGATCCAACATGGATGAGCCGCACATCACGCAGACGATCGCTCAATGCACTCCACGCGCTGAATCAGATTGAACAGCAGCAGACCCGCGACCGGGAAATCGAAACCCGCATCAAGGCGTACGAGCTGGCTTTCCGGATGCAGACCAGTGTCCCGCAGCTCGTCGATTTGTCGCAGGAAACGGCAGCAACGCACAGGCTATACGGTGCCCAGCCGGGCCAACCGTCGTTCGCGGCCAACTGCCTGCTCGCCCGCCGCATGGTTGAACAAGGTGTCCGATTCGTGCAGTTGTTCCACCGTGGCTGGGATCATCACGGTTTCGGGCACATCGGTGGCATCGACGTCGGCCTGCCCGAACGCTGCCGCGACGTGGATCAGGCCACGGCCGGCCTGATCACCGATCTCCGTGAGCGTGGACTCCTTGAGGACACGCTGGTTGTATGGGGCGGTGAATTCGGGCGTACGCCCGTGCGGCAGAAATCTGTTCTGACGACGTACCTGGGCCGAGATCATCACCGTAGCGGATTCACCATGCTGGTCGCTGGCGGTGGGTTCCGTTCTGGCCTCACATACGGCAAAACGGATGACATCGGCTACTTCCCGGTTGATGGTCAAATGTCGATGCACGACCTGCACGCGACGTTGCTGCACACGCTCGGAATCAACCACGAACACCTCACGTGGCGACACCTCGGCCGAGACTTTCGCCTGACCGACGTCGCCGGCCGAGTTATCCACGACCTGCTGTCATGAAAATGCCAGTCGTTCGTCGGCTGTGTGTTCGCCCGATCGGACTGCCGTCATGACGGGCATTTTGCGGCCTGGTACAACGTCGACGAGTAGCAAGCGACACTTTCAGACAGTGCGATCAGAGATGTCATTTTCAGTAAGCGCGCTCAGAAACTGAAAGCAGAACCGTCGGGCAGGATCACAGGTTGCACGACGTCGGGCCTTCTTCGTCGACCGCGAGCGCAACTCAGAGTACTGTGATCCGGCAAACGCCGAACAAAGTCGGGTTGTGCAGCAGGAACGTGCAAGCCCTTGTGATGGCTTCCCGATGGAGAACAGAACCATGCCTGCGCCGTCGACCAGGTGGATCGCGATTTGTGCTCTCGTCAGTGTGACGCTGATCCCTGTACGGCCCGCGGCAAGTCAGGACGATTCGAAGTCCGACGCGTCCGCAATGCCGCTGGTCGGGCCGCAAACTGAAGAGAGGTTTCCGCCGCTGGTCGTTCCTGACGGTTTCAAAGCAACACTCTTCGCATGCGACCCGTTGATCGAATACCCCTCAGTCATCTCGCTCGGCCCACGTGCGGGTACTCTGTTTGTCGCTCACGATTATGTAACCGGACTGGGAATCGAAATCGTCCGTCGTGATGAGGTACGACTGATTGAGGATTCCGACAAAGACGGCTACGCGGACCGCTCGACTGTGTTCGCCGGGGGATTCAATTCGATTCAGGGGCTGGCGTTCTATGACGGATCGGTGTTCGTCATGCACGCTCCACTGCTGACATCGTTGCGGGACACGGACGGCGACGGCACGGCCGACGAGCGTCGCGATCTGTTCAAGGGTCTTGGCTTACCACCCGAGGAGAATTCCAACCGGCTCCACTGCGCCAACGGAGTCACCGCCGGACACGACGGCTGGCTGTATCTGGCTTTGGGTGACCGAGGCTGTGACGTCAAACGCCCGGAAGGTGATCGACTGTTATTTCGGCAAGGCGGCATTCTGCGATGTCGCACGGACGGATCCGACCTGCATGTGTTCTCAACCGGCCTGCGCAACATCTACGACGTGGCGCTTGACGATGAATTGAACGTCTTTGTGCGCGACAACGAGAACGACGGCGGGGACTACATGATCCGTGTGTGTCACTGCTTCTTCGGTTCGGATCACGGTTACCCGTACCACTACTATGAACGTCCGGACGAGTTGATGCCGGCACTTGCGGATCTCGGTCGAGGGTCATCGGCTGGCGGAACAAGCTATCTGGAAACGGCGTTCCCAAAGGAGTTTCAGGAGAGTCTGTTCTTCTGCGAATGGGGTCGGGCTGTTGTGCGGTATCCGAAGTCACGCTCAGGAAGCACCTTTGCGCCGATGTCCGAAGTCGATGTCGCAGCTGGGGCAGCAGACGACCCTTACGGGTTCAAGCCGACCGATCTGGTCGTGGACTACGACGGATCGATGCTGATTTCCGACTGGGCTGATGGACAACGCCCGAAACGAGGCCGCGGCCGAATCTACCGACTGACATACGCCAGTGATGCGAGAGTGGCGGCTGGTAAGAAACTTCGTGCCCCCGGTGACCGCAGCCTGGAGGACCTGCTGAAGCAACTCGACTCACTCAGTTACCACCAGCGAGTGGCCGCTCAACTTGAACTTGAGCGACACGGAGCGTCGGCCGTCGGATCCGTTAAGACAGCGATGCAGGCACAACGCCTCAGTCCGCACGGACGATTGCATGGTGTGTGGGTCATCGCACGTTCCGACTCGAAAACCGCGCTGGACTCGCTTTTCGCGATTGCGGAGTCAGATGCAGATCCACGCGTACGGGCGCAGGCGATTCGGGCGATCGGTGACGCGACGGATCCGGTGCTGATCGACGGTCGAATCAAAGCGGGACGAGGAGATCACAAAGTCGCGGAACGGATTGCAGAACTAGTCCGTCAGAACGCGGACGCGCGAGTTGTGCTGGATTCCTTGATCGTGCTGCGTCGGCTGCGCTGGTGCCTGGCCGCCGAGTGGATCGAATTGCACCTGACAGCCGATGATTCCGCAGTGAATCACGCGGCAACTCAGACGCTTCGTCATGCGCGAGACTGGATCGGCGCAGTCAAATTGCTAGACGGTTCGCCGCGACTCCGACGACTTGCTCTGCATTCGATGGCTGAGCAGCGCGTCGAATACCTTGCCGATCGTTTGATCGAACGACTGGTTGCGGCGGACGATCCACAACATCGACGAGAATATGCCGATGCTCTCAGTCGGATCGTCCGCGAACTACCGCCGTGGAAGTACTGGGGATTCCGCCCGGCTCCCAGACCAGCCGCGACCGTCGACTGGGAAAAGACACCGGCGATTGTTCAGGCCTTGAACGCTCGACTGGCCGACCGCGACTTCGATATCCGGTCATTCGTTCTGCAGTGCATGCTGCGTGAAGGAGCAGTGCCGGAGTTGCCGTTACTTGCCGACTGGCTCCGTCAGGAAACCGACGATGCCCGCGTCGCCGGGATTCTCGTTGCATTGAAAGCTCAGGACGCAACGGACGTTCAACCGCTGCTGATGGAAACTGTTCTGCGCCGGACAGTGCCGGAAACCGGCCGCACTGGTGCGCTTGCGGCACTCATTGCCCAGACGCCAGCAGACGTAGAACCGCAGCTCATGGAACTGGCTGATGGGATTGAAGACGGACCAGTGCTCGCAGCTCTCATACGTGAATATGGTCGACGTCCGAAGCTCGACGTTAATGACCTGCTGCTAAGTAAGCTTGATTCGATGCAGGCCGTCGTCCGAGCTGAGGCCATCCGCGCGCTGGGGATACGAGGCGAATCGCAAGCTCAACGTCGTGTGGCGAAAATGTTACTGGACGAGAATCGAGACGTACGTCTGGCAGCGGCGGAATCGGCCGGACTGCTTAATGCCAAAGATGCGGCGGAGTCACTTCTGATGCTGGCAACCGGCGATGATCGCGCGGTGGTCGAAGCGAGCCTCAACTCACTGCGGAGATTGCGCGACGGCCGGGCCGCTGCGGCGGCGACAAGTGCGCTCGATCAAAACGACACACAGTTGGCCGCCATCGCCTACCTCCGCGATTTCGGACAACCCACAGCAATGGAGCGGGTCGTAGACACCGCGAAAACGAACTTGTCTTTTGAGGTCCAGCGGGAAGTCGCTCGCACGCTGACGGTTTGGGATCAGAAGTTTCCCGACGCCCGCCCGCAAATTCGCACGGCGCTGGCGAGTGTTCATGGACAAAGCGGTCAACCATTCGCCTGGCGAACAAGCGAACCCATCGTGGGTGATCTCTGGGAAACGTTGAAGAAACAACTGTCGGTAGAACAAGGTGCGTCGGATGAAGATGCTTCCCACATCACGACCGTGATCGCGGATGGTGGTGGAGCAGAAGTGCAATGGGCAGCGTCGAAAAAGCCGGGCGTGCGAGTCGCGTGGTCATTGGTGAGCGTTCCTGACGAGACGCCGGTCGTGATGCTCGCATCTGCAACCGGCCGACTGTCCGTCTGGTTGAATTACGACCAGGTCCACAAACGCAAGGGATCCGCGGCATTTCGCGCGGACTCAGATCGATTCACGACAACACTGCGGCGTGGAATGAACGTCGTTGTGGTGGCCGTGCAGTCGGATGACGCGGCGCCGCGATTCCATCTGCGGTTCCGACGACGCAGCTCCAAGGCCGAGCATGAACGAATGACACAACTGGCTCTGCAAAGTCGAGGCAATTCGAATCGCGGTCGAGAGGTCTTTGCCAATGTGCAGAAAGCGGCGTGCGTCAATTGCCACTGGCTTGTCGACAAAGGCGGTCGTATCGGTCCAGACTTGTCGGGCATCGGCCGGCGTTTTTCCCGCATTCACCTGATCGAGTCGATTCTTGAGCCCAGCCGCACTGTTGCACCGAGCTACTCCACCGTCGTCGTGGTTCTGAACAATGGTCGTACAGTGGCCGGAGTGCGCGTCTCCGAGAACAATGACCTGCTGGTTGTCGGCGACAACCAGGGGAAGCTGCACGAAATCCTGAAATCCGATATTGATGAAGTCGTTTCTAAAGCAGAAAGCACAATGCCCGAAGGTCTCGAAAAGAAGCTGACGGACCGCGAATTTGTCGACTTGTTGTCGTTCCTGGAATCACAGAAGACAGGGAAGTGAAACAGCAGCGCCGGACCATCTTACGAGGAGCTTCAGATGAAATGTTTCGTTACTGGTTGCTTCACCGCAACCGTCGTTCTGTTTTCGATGGGAACACTGTCAATGGCTGAAGAGTCCAAAGGCGAAAGCGAAGCAGGTCCGCCAATCGTTGAATTGAACGACGTTGCCTACGGTCGCGTTCACGGGGCCGGACTACTGGCCGACATCGCGCATCCAGCGGAGTCAAAGAAACCGTTGACCGCAATTATCTCGGTGCATGGCGGTCGTTGGCGCGGCGGCGACAAACGCGACAAGTCCACGGTTGTCGTCAAGCAATGGGCAGAGTTCGGGTTCTTCGCCATGTCGATCGACTATCGACTCGTTGGCTGCTCACCAGCTCCGGCGTGCTACCAGGATTTTCAATGCGCGATCCGCTACGTGCATGCTCATGCAAAGGACTACCACATCGACACGGATCGCATCTTCGTGATCGGCCAGTCCGCCGGAGGCCATATGGTGTCGCTGGCTGCGACGCTGGGAGACGGTCCATTCAAACGCACCGGCGGCTGGGAAGAATCCAGTAACGATTTTCGCGCGGCGATCAGCGTAGCGGCAAACTACGAACTGACGACGCTGAGCTGGGGCGGCATCTGGACGCCAGCCGATAGTGATCCGGTTAAGGCCCGCGTGCTGGCATCGCCCGTCAATCATGTGAAGAAGGACTCGAAGCCGCTGCTCATCCTGCACTCGAACAATGACCGATCCGTGCCCATCGAAAACGCGCTGGGTATGGTCGAGGCCCTGCAGAAGACGGGGGCCTCGTACTCGTTTCACCGTTATCCCGACGCGGGACACATGGGAATCACAGAGGAAGTCATCGACCGCACACGAGAGTTTATTGATGGACACTCATCGAAAGCGGACTGAGTCCCGTCACATCGTGTGCCATCCTGTATCTGCGTAGAGGGAATACCAATGAAGGTTGTTAAGACGGCAGTCCTCTGCCTTGTGGTATCTGCATTGTTCGCGCCCAGCGGTGCGTACGCTGATGACGTGAAGAAGAAGTCCCGCCCGAAACGGAAGCCCAACCCGGCAATGGCGAAGATCGAGGATGTGCCCGGGCTGCCGCGTGTCCTGCTGATCGGCGACTCGATCTCGATCGGCTACACCGTTCCCGTTCGTGAAATGTTGAAAGGCAAAGCCAACGTGCATCGACCGTTGACCAACTGTGGCCCGACCACAAGAGGACTTGCAGAGATGGACAAGTGGCTGGGTGATGGCAAGTGGGACGTCATTCACTTCAACTGGGGTCTGCACGACCTGAAGTACCTTGGTCCGGATGGAAAGAACCTCGCCGATCCACAAGCAGCCGGTAGTCGGCAACAGGTTCCGATCGATGAATACGAAGCCAACCTGCGGAAGCTGGTAGCTCGCCTGAAGAAGACTGACGCAACACTGATCTGGCGATCGACAACACCAGTCCCGGAGGGTGCCAAAGGCCGCGCAGTCGGAGATTCCGTGAAGTACAACGCGGTCGCAAAAGCGATAATGGCCGAGCACGACATTGCCATCGACGATCAGTATTCGTTTGCCCTCGATAACCTGAAGAAAATCCAACTACCTGCCAACGTCCACTTTTCGAAGGATGGTTCCAGGGAACTGGCGAAGCAGGCTGTAACCTCGATTCAAAAGGCCCTGGCCAGGTAACGGAACCACGCCCGTATCCGGGGACACATGACATGTTTCGATCCCTCTGCGATGCAGCGTCGCTCCGAAGACTGGGTTGTCTGGTTGTCACACTCTGCGGACTGACATCGGGGTCCACCGCGTCAGCAGTGGGCGACAACGAGTTCACAACCAGGCAGCTCGATTTCTTCGAATCGCATATTCGACCGGTGCTGATCGAACATTGCCTCGAATGCCACTCTGGTGGGAAGAAGCAGAAAGGCGGTCTCAATCTCTCATTCCGACAGGGCCTGCTGCGCGGTGGTGAAACCGGACCAGCGATCGTACCTGGCAAGCCGATGGAGAGTCTGCTCATTAAAGCGTTGAGATACGAGTCTCTCGAAATGCCACCGAGTGGCAAGTTGCCTGATCGAGTCGTCCACAACTTCGTCACGTGGACAACGATGGGAGCCCCGGATCCACGCAAACCAGTGAGTGGACCCAAAAAGGGAAACGGAGCTCTCGACGCATCTCAACTCTGGTCGCTGCAACCGATCAAAGTTGTAGAGCCACCCTATCTCGAAGGGGTTGACCACCCGATTGACCGATTCATCCGGGCGCGGCTGAAACGGGAGGACGTCCCGCCAGCGGATACCGCCGAACCACGCATCCTGTCGCGGCGGCTGCATCTCAAACTGACCGGACTGCCGCCAAATGCCCGGCTGCAAAACAGCGTTGCTGATCTCATCGATCGACTTCTTGACGCGCCTGAGTTTGGAGAACACTGGGGACGACACTGGCTGGACCTGACCGGATACGCGGACACGATTGGTGTAGGTCGCGCAATCCCTGCACTCGAAGCGTGGCGGTTTCGTGACTATGTCATCAACGCGTTCAACTCGGACAAGCCATTTGACGAATTCATTCGCCAGCAGATCGCTGGTGATATTCAAGTGCCATCCGCACCCGGAGTTTCCAGAGGACCGGAGCCCACAGCGGAGAGCATCACTGCCACGGGTTTCCTGGCAATTGGTCCGTGGGAACTTGTCGGTGGTGACAAGGTCCAGCTTCGAATGGATGTCGTGGATCGGCAGGTCAATCGTGTGGGAAAGGCGTTTCTTGGCATGACTTTCGAATGTGCGCGGTGCCACGCTCACAAGTTTGATCCCGTTAGCCACGAAGACTATTTCGGACTTGCCGGCCTGTTTAGAAGCACTATCACCTTGAACGGTCGTATCAATGGAGTCTTCAGTGCCATCAATCACACGGCATTGCCGGAATCTCCCGAAGAGCTGATCGCCAGGGCCGACCGGTCAAGAGCGTTTTACGCCGAACTGAAAGAAACAACGGAGCAACAGCAGCAGGCGAACGCGAAGGTCAGTGAACTCAGCAAGCAGATCGAGTCACTCAAAGAAGGCGGCGATGACTCGGATCAAATCAAGAAACTTGAACAGCAGCGTAATGCCGCATCCGACCTCGCCAAACGGCATTCAGAGCGGATCAACACTCTGAGGTACCTGAAGCAGCATCGGACTCAGTCACTGGCACTCGCGGTCGTCGATGCTCCCGAACCGGAAGATTGTTACATCAACATCCGCGGCAACGCGCATCAGTTGGGGCCTTTGGTGCCACGTGGTTTTCCACACAACATTGCACCCACGGACAAGCCGTCGTTCACCCGTGGCGGCAGTGGCCGTGTGCAACTGGCCGAGTGGCTGACGGACAAACGTAATCCGCTGACAGCCCGCGTGTGGGTGAACCGAGTCTGGTATTACCTGTTTGGTGCGGGGCTGGTGCGTTCGGTTGACAACTTCGGAGCGCGTGGCGAAACACCCGATCATTCCGAACTGTTGGATTACCTCGCATCTGAGTTCATGAACGACGGATGGTCCACGAAACGACTGATACGGCGCATCGTGACATCGCGCACGTGGCAGCAATCTTCGATTAATCAGGCCGTTACTCGAATGCCCGGCGAGGGGCGTCGGGTGAAGGAACGTGATCCCGACAACCGTCTTCTGTGGCGAACCAATCGCCTGCGACTGCCGGCTGAAAGTCTGCGGGATTCGATGCTGCTGGTCAGCGGACTGCTTGACGCTGGCCGCGGCGGGCCCAGTCTGCCGGTTGATGTGCCTGGGAACCTCAGTCCCGGAGGCACGGGCAACATGCGGGATGAAAGTCGGATGCCCGACGATTTGAAGCATCGTCGTTCGATCTACCTGCCACAGAAACGGAAAGGTCCATTCAACGAGCTCGATTTTCTGGGCGCATTCGATCTGCCGGACCCAAGTCACGAAACTGGCTATCGAAACACGACAACTGTCCCCACTCAGGCTCTCTATCTGTTGAACTCCCCCTTCGTGCAGGACTGCGCGACAACCACAGCCAGGCGGGCCATCAAACAGAAGTCGGACACTCGCCAGCGAATCACGTGGGTCTACCTGAATATTATTGGCAGGCAGCCATCCGACACCGAGGCGAACGACGCACTCAACTTCGTCACGGACCTGCAGCAGTCAACAACTGGCGACGATTCGGGTCAGACGTCTGAGCTGGATGCCTGGTCCAGACTCAGTCAGACGTTGCTGATCTCAAACGAGTTTCTATTTTGCGATTGAATCCGTGGCGTGACGCTCCGCATCGAGTAGCACAGCCAGGGATCAATCAGACGACTGCTCGACCTGGTGAGTTGCGCTACGAGGATTCTTGCCATGTACACATCTCGGCGGTCACTGCTTCAGGCGTCAGCCTGTGGTTTCGGTTATACGGCCCTGTCAGCATTACTGAGCGAATCGGCAAAGGCTGCGAACCCGCTGGTAGCTCGTGAACCGCATCAGGCCCCGAAAGCGCGGCGGATTATCTTCCTGTTTATGCAGGGAGGACCATCGCCAATGGAGACGTTTGATTACAAGCCTCAATTGAACGCTGATCACGGCAAGCCAACACCGTTTCAGAGAGATACAAAGATCGAACAGCCGGGTGTCGGAACGATGCGACTGTTTGGATCAAGCTGGAAGTTCAAGCAGCACGGTGAGTCCGGAACATGGGTCTCAGAGCTGTTTCCACACATCAGCGGCGCGATTGATGACATCGCCGTGCTAAATGGCATGCAGACCGACAATCTGGCTCACGCGCCGGCCTGCATGCAGATCCATACGGGAGCGACCAACGTCGTCAGGCCTTCGATCGGCGCCTGGTTGCTCTACGGACTGGGGACGGCCAATCAAAACCTGCCAGGCTTTATTACTATCAACCCATCGCTCAGCGGCGATGGTGGTAGTCCTCAGCATTTCGGCAGTGCATTTCTTCCGGCCATCTATCAGGGCACGGCGGTCAGTCTGCCAGACAACCCCGGCGCCAACGCCGATATTCGCTACCTGCGGGACAAGTCGTTTCCACTCACACGGCAACGAAAACAAGTCGACTTTCTGCAACGACTGAATCGACGCCACATCGAAGCCACGTGTGAGGACGCACAACTCGAAGGCATGATCGAGTCCTTCGAACTCGCATTTCGCATGCAGAGTGAAGCTCCGGAGATACTCAAACTTGATGGAGAAACGGAATCCACCCGGAAGCTGTACGGAATTGGTGAAGGGGCGACTGACGCATTTGGTCGGCAATGTCTGCTGGCACGCAGACTGGCCGAATCCGGTGTGCGTTTCATTCAGGTCAACTCGGGCGGCTGGGACCACCACAGTCGCATCAGCAGCCTGTTGCCAAAGAACGCGAAGTCCGTGGATAAACCAGTTGCCGGCCTGATTCAGGACCTCAAAGCACGCGGCATGCTGGATGACACGCTGCTAGTCTGGACCGGTGAGTTTGGACGAACGCCGTACGAGCAGGATTTGACGAGCGGCCAGGGATCGATAGACAGCTACGGTCGTGGCCATAACCCGTTTGGTTTTACAACGCTGATGGCTGGTGGAGGCATAAAAGGCGGCATCGTCCACGGCGCGACGGACGAGTACGGCTATCGAGCCGTGCGGGGCAAGGTCCACGTCCACGACCTGCACGCAACAATGCTGCACCAGCTTGGCCTCGATCACGAACGCCTGACCTACCGCTACGCCGGTCGAGACTTCCGTTTAACCGACGTGTACGGACAGGTCGTGAAAGAGATTCTCTAGTCCTTAATCCGGACTTGAAACGGCCTCTTGAGGGTTTCAGCCTTGAAAAGGCCGTATTCGATGGCTCAGACCCGCGTGCTTTTCTGCGTGCTGTAGCCAGAAAATAGTCGAAATACTTTCATTTCAGGGCCAGGCGCTGGAGACCGTTTTCGCTACAAGACGCGAATGAGCGAAAAGAAGCCACGAAAAGTTCATGTCGAGACTGTGACGAAGACCTACAAGGGCAAGACCTACAAGTCCGTGCTCCTGCGCAGAACCTACCGCGAAGACG